>Ga0164242_10000017_pt1 | contig 206129 bp, 178 predicted proteins | sample OricomgcompostMG_FD_108783 | JGI IMG/M metagenome (GOLD analysis project Ga0164242, IMG submission 108783) | Miracle-Growth compost microbial communities from Emeryville, California, USA - Original compost - Miracle growth compost (MG) ...
CATGGCACGCGTATGTGATTTAACCGGCACCAAGCCTTTCAGCGGGAACAAAGTTTCCCACTCGAACATCAAAACTCGCACGAAGTGGATGCCGAACTTGCACGACAAACGGTACACCATTCCTGAGCTTTCCAAGACCGTGACTTTAAAACTCTCGACCCGCGCGATCCGCACGATCGACAAACTGGGCGGAGTGTCTCAGGCGCTGATGAAGGCCAAAAGCGACAAAATGAGCGACCGCGCTCTGAAACTGCGCCAAGAAATCAAAAAAGCCCGCGCAGCCATCTCCGCCGGCAAAAAGAAACTCGCAGTTTAGACCTAAAACTAAAAATTAATAAAAACGCCCGTGTGAATGATCACACGGGCGTTTTTTATTTCAGAAATCCTACTTTCGTTTCCGATTCTTGAAATCTGGTTCAATGAAAGCGCAGAACTTTTTAACAGGAAGTGCGACTTCCGGCAGCCGGAGGCGATCCGCCGTAAAGGGCAGGAGCCCGCGGAGTACTTCCTGTTAAAAAGTTCTGCGCTTTCATTGCCCCGACCTTACGAATCCCGCTGACTCAAAAGAAAATGCCGAAGGTGCCCATAATTCCCCCGCCACGCCCCCGGATTATGATCCCCCGGCGGAACGATGCAAGTCAGCTTCCGCGCCTCGGGCCGAACCAAGAAAACCGCAATGCCGACTTGAGTCGCCGGCAAATCCATCTTGCGTTCGTTCCCGACGAACAAGCAGTCCTTGGGCTCGAAGTTCTCTTGCGCGAGCAGCTCTTTGAAGTATTCGCGCGTGGGTTTGCACGCGTGCATGCGATCGGACGTGGTGACGCTCGCGAAGTCGGCGGGGTCGATGCCGCCCCAGCGCATGCGCAGGTGCACGAGTTCGAGCAGCCAGACCGGGTTGGTGGCTAAGGTCAGGGTGTAGTGATCGCGGGCCCAGGCGACGAACTCTTTCGCGCCGTCGATTGAGCCGAAGTGTTTTTTTAATTTCGGAAATACCGTCATGACGGAATCAATCAGGGACCGCTCGGCTGTTTTAAAATCGAGCTTCAGGTGTTTTCCGAGCGTGTTGACGATCCGGGTGTGGTTTGTGTGATCGGACGACGGCGTTTTAATCTCGTTCAGGCCCGCGCGCATTCCGCGCCAGGCGGCCCGCCAGCCTTGGTGTTTTTGCATCAAGGGGAGGATGCGTCGGATGAAATCGAGATGCACCCAGAACTGACCCGATTCGATCAGGGTTCCGTCGAGGTCCATCAAAAGGTGCCGCACAGGGTGTTTCGGACGAAGGTTCACGCAAAAGAGTTTAACACAAAATCGCTTTGCGTCCTGTTCGAGGTTTGCTTTAATTGAGTCATGAATGCGTCAAATTCGTCGTCCTTGAACTATCCGCTCTACGTGCAAGAGATCCAAGCGCTTTACTTAAAGGCGTTGAAAATGACGCCCGGTTTATCTGGTTCCGCGCCTCCTCGCTTGGCGTCGCTGCCCCCGCCCGACGGATGGGGAGTGAGTGCCCCTCGGGTGTTGATCGTTCCGCCGCATCCCGATGATGAATGTTTGATGGGGGGCTATGCGCTTCGCATGCGGCAAGAGTGGGGGGCGACGGTTTCGGTTTTGCCCTTCAGTTACGGGAGCGCGCTTGACCGGCGATCCGAGCGCAAGCAGGAGCTCGAAAAGGCGCTCGCCATCTTGGATTTTGAACTGTTCGATCCGCGAAAACTTTCAGGGGGCATGCCCCAGTATGAGCGGCTCGCCCTCGACGAAGCCTTCGATGGGTTAGTTCAGTTCGCGCCACAAGTGGTGATCACCCCCCACGCCGACGACGGACATCCGACCCACATCGAAACGCATCAGGTGATCCGCGAGTGCTTGGTGCGTTACCTCAAGACTCACCCGCAGGAAAAAATCCTGTGGGTTCAATCCGAATTCTGGCGCGACATGAAAGGTCCGAACGTGTTGATTCCGTATTCGGCCGAGCAGGTGAGTTTGTTGGGCCAGGCGCTGATGGCGCATCAGGGAGAGGTCGCCCGCAATCCGTATCACCTGCGTTTGCCCGCTTGGCTGATGGATCAAGTGCGGAAAGGCAGCGAACTCGTGGCCGGGTTCGGAAGTTCTGCCGCTCAAATCCCCTTCGGCCAGATTTACCACCAGGCCGTGATTGACGCTCAAACCACACTTTTTTAGGCCACTTTAATGAATCTCGTTCTCGAACTGCCGGTAATGGAAGAACGAGAAGAACAGCGCCAGGCCGCCGAGCATGTGCCAGATACCGTGCCCTTGGAAGTAATGATTTTGCGGGTTGCAAAGAACGCGAGTCACGTCGAGGGCCGAAAAAATTGCGGCGATCAAAAAGCAGAGCACCGTCAGCCAAAAGTATTTCCGTGAAGGCGCCGTCTGCTTGAGCTCGGTTGCGATGATCGCCAGAATCAGGATGAAGACGAAAAGCTGAATCGGAAAATGAATGAGCGATGCCACGGTGGTCAACACCGTGAGGGCCACCGTCCATCCCCAAAACGCCCGGAACGCTCGCGGCGGTTCGGGCCATTTCAATCGCAGGCCGAAGAGGGTGATGCCCTCTTTCGAGCGCGAAAGATTGAACATGATGAGGAGTATGCAGAACACGTACATGCCCAAGAAGTCGAAGACCTGCGTGTAGAAGTTCAGGCTTGCATGATAGATGAACGAGGTAATCCCCACGATGAAAACGGCGGGCCCGAAAAAGCGCAGCACTCGGCTTTTTGAGTTTCTCATCTTCCACCAGATCCACAGGCCGACCAGAATGTACCCCAGGTTGGTCCAGGTATTGAAAGGGGTTAAGATCCACGAACACAGCTTTTCTTCGCACCAATCGACGTTGGGTGGATAATGCGCATGAAGATCGTACCAAGGGCAGCCGGGTAAGAATTTTTGAACGGTTTCAGCAAGCATGTTCGTTTCCTTTCATTAAATCCACTGCGACGCTTCGGGGTCGAGAAACCACGTCACCGAGGGGTGGCGCTGAAGGGCGCTTGCGGGGCAGGTTCTCGATTCCGGTTCGCGGATCGCGTTTTTGACGGCTTGGGCTTTTGACTTTCCCAAGGCGACGACGAAAATTTTTCGGGCCGTAAGCAAATTGCCGATCCCCAGGGTCATGGCGTGGGTAAACGGCACTGAATTCGCGAGCAAGGTCTGCGGATGCAGTTCAATTAAGCGGGCGGAGGAATCGAACTCGGAGCCCGGTTCGTTAAAGGCGATATGCCCGTTCGACCCTAGGCCCAGCAGCGCGAGATCGATGCCACCGCGCTCGGCGATGAGTGCTTCGTAACGACGGCATTCTTCGTCGGGGTCCGACGTTCGGCCATTCAGGATTTTTCGGAACGCGACGGGTTTCGATAACTTCGAATAAAAATTCCGGTCCATGAAGGCGTCGAAGCTGTCGGCGTGGTTTCGCTCGTCGATCGGGTAGTACTCGTCGAGGTTGAAGCATTCCCACTGCGAGGTCTGAAGCTTGTCCGCATTCTCGACGGCCAAGCGATAAAACGGAATCATGGTGTTGCCCGTGGGGAGCGCGAGGACGGGCCTGCGTCCTTGAGCGAGGGGAGGCGCAACCACGCTGGCGACTGCACTCGCAACTGCATCGATGAGCGCATAATACAAAGCATTTGCGTTATCAAAACGCCAAATTTCGGGACTGCCAGACGGAGCCATTTGCCATCAGTGTAACACAATGTTAAATCGAGACCAGATGAAAAGCTTACAGGAAACCTACGCGCCCCAGAGCATTTGCTTCGGTTGCGGACCCGCCAATTCAAAAGGTCTGCGGATTCGCAGCTTCGCCGCCGCCGACTTTGACACGAGCGGAACCGTCACGGCCGAGTTCCGGCCTGAGCCTTACCAAGAGGCTTTTCCCGGCATGGTGAACGGCGGGATCATCGGCGCCTTGCTCGATTGCCATTCGAACTGGACGGCGGCTTACACCCTGATGAAAACGCACGGTCAAAGCGAACCGTCGTGTACGGTGACGGCGGATTTTCACGTTAAGCTTCGCGCTCCCACTCCGTCGGCACAGATCATTCGCCTCAAGGCGCGAGCGATCGAAGTCAAAAACGACCGCGCGACGATCGAAGCACAATTGTTCTCGGTCGATGCCGACGGAAACGAAAAACTCACGGCGACCTGCACGGGCACCTTCGTTGCCGTCAAGCCGGGGCACCCGGCTTATCATCGCTGGGGATAAGCAGGTATAGGGTAGGGATCCGATCATGAAAATCGCTTGTTGGAACGTAAACGGCTACCGCGCCATTGCGGGTAAGGGTTTTGCAAAATGGTTTCGCGACGTCGACGCCGACGTGATCGGGCTTCAAGAGGTGAAGGCGCATCAAGACGCGGTCGACCCGAAGCTGCTCGAATACGACGGCTATCGCTGCTTCTGGCATGCGGCCAAAAAACCGGGTTATAGCGGGACGGCGTTCTGGACGCGTGTCGAGCCCATGAATTACATCGAGGGCATCGGCAATGCGAAGCTCGACGACGAGGGCCGCGTGCAGATCTTGGAGTTCAAGGATTTTTATCTGCTGAACTGTTATTTTCCGAACTCGCAGGACGAACGCAAGCGGCTGGAGTACAAACTCGAATTTTGCGATGCGATTTTGAAGTTCTGCAACGAAAAGCGTAAGAAAAAGGGCGTGATCGTCCAGGGCGACTTCAACGTGGCCCACACCCCGCTCGACATCAAGAACGCGAAGTCGAACGAGAACTCGCCCGGCTTCTACATCGAAGAGCGCGAGTGGATGACGAAGTTTTTAAAGAGCGGCATGCGCGACGTCTTTCGCGAGAAGCACCCCGACGAGCCCGGGCTTTACACCTGGTGGAGCTACCGAGCCAACGCGCGCGCGAACAACACGGGCTGGCGGATCGATTACCACGTCACGAGCCCCGATCTGGTCGATCGCGTGAAGCACGTCGATCATCTGCGGACTGTTTTTGGGTCGGATCATTGTCCGATTACATTGGAACTTAAAAAATAAGTCGTTTTTAGTGTTTTGTACAAAGGCCCGCTTCGAGGTCCGAGTCTTTGGCGATCGTCACCTGGTCGTCAGTCATGACGGCATCTCTATCCCGATTCAGACAACCTCGGAAAGGATCAGGGCTGCGGTCGAGCATGAGGCCGTCGGCAAATTCGAGTTGGATCGGAGAATGCTGATAAGTGCCCTCGGTAATATGGAGTTTCAAATAAGCGGTCGCTCCATAGAGGAGTCCCGGCAACTGAACCTGTTTCAGAGTCACTTGATTACCGATGCGCAAGTCGGGCGTAAAGAAGGCGACATATTTTTCTCGCCGATTCCGAAAATTCGCATTCATCCCCATGTTGAAGGTGGTGTTCTCGACGGTGGAGTTTTTTCCCACCAGGATGTCGCCTTTGCTTCCGTGATAGAACACTGACAAGGAAGACGCTGATGAGGAAGAATAATAATCTTGAAGACTGGAATTTCGAATCGTCGTGTGCGCACCCACCGACAGATGCCGTTGCGCTTTGAGGATCGTGGTTTCCAATGAAACGGATCCTCCGACGAGGCGAAGTTGAGCTCCGGCAGTCAGCGTGCTGTTGCTGATCTGAGTTTGTTCCGAAATCATCACCTCCCTGCCGTCCACCACGCTGTTCAGAATGACCGCATTTTTAGCAATACTTAACGAAGTATGGCCGTTCATGGTGCTTCCGATTCCGATGAATGCCGTCGGATCGACCGAGTAGTTCGGTTGAGGAGTGACGGAGAAGGCCTCGCGATTCACCAAACCGCCCCCTTGTAAATCCAAACCAAGGTTCGGAGAGGTGCAGGATTCACCCAATGCTTGCAGTCCGTCGATCATGCCCTGGATTGAGCTGTAGGCGTCCGAGGTCAAGGGGGTTCGGTCGCCATGTTGTTGTTGATAAAGGCGGTTTAACGCTGTTTTTAACCCCCCGGCAATCGCAAAGATGTGCAGGTGGGTAGTCGAAGGGTCAAGCGATACTTTTCGGTTATAAAGTGCCAACGCCGCATGCAAGCGCTCGTGGACGAGCAGGCTCACCTGATCGGCGAGCGGCAGCTTTCCGAAGAGGTCTTTTTGAATGTAAGTCTCGCCCTTGATCGTGCAACCGACGAGTTGTTGTTGCGCCCCCAAGGTGTTGTTCGGAATCGCACCTTCCATCTGACAGACCGGATCGTCAGGAATCACAGAAACTAAATGGACCGCATTCAAGTCATCCAACGCTTTGCCGACGCTGGTTCCGACTTGATCGGTGAAGCCGCAGAAGGAATACGTTTTTAAAATCCGTTTGGCCCAGTTCAGGTAGTTCTCGAAAACCGGGTTCATCCGAATGATTCGGCTCTGTTGGACGATGAACGGATCGGCGATGACGACGCTTCCGTCGGGAAGGGTGAGGGTGCTGTCGCCGCCGCCGGTGTGATTGCCTTGCGCGAAGCTCGTTTGGGCGAAGACGGCGATGAAGCCGAGAATGAGTGCTAGTTTGGTTTTCATGATTTTTTCTCCTTGAGGGTGATCGGGAATAAATGAAGGTTCAGATGGTAAACATCGGTGTAGGTCTCGGATTTCGCGAGCTCCGCGATTTCGAGTTGGAATTTTTGGATCCGCTCGCGCAGCAGCGGAATTTTTTTGCGGTCGACGGCCAAGGTGCTGCCCGCGATGTAGCGCGCGTCGAAGGCTTCCTGCTCGGTTTGCTTCAAAGCCTCTTTCGATTTGTCGATCATTTGCAGTTGAAATTCACGCACGGCGAGTTCCGATTTTTGAGTCTTGATGAAAAGATTTTTCGAGCTCTGAACCCAGCGTTTACCCTGAACTTCCAGCAGCCCCAGTTCAAACAGACGATCGACCGCATCTTGGGCCTCGATCTTCGAAATACCCAGGCGTTTGGCGATCCAAGCAGTCGAGCTTTGAAAATCTTCGACGAAGGTCAGACTCAAGATCGCCAGGTGATACCACTGACTGATCGCCTTGAAGCGCTCGACCTCGAAGTAGGTCGGCGAGAGGCGCTCGTCGGATTCGGATGGATCGCGAAGTTTTTGAGCCAGCTTTCGGTTTTTCGGCGACGAGCGCTTGATGGCCGAATGCACGAGACGGTCGGTTTGAGCCGAATCTAAACCCATGAGCGCCGCGATTTGCACGGCTTGTTTCACCGTCAGAGGACGCTCGCCCCGAAGGAGGCGCGAAAGAAACGAAACGGAAAGCCCGAGATCGCGGGCGAACGCAGAAATCGAGTATTTCGCGTTTTTTCGTTTTTTCTCGATGAATTGATCCCGCAAAAAAGCGATCGGATCACGAACCAGGGTTTCCATGACGACGGAGGATAAAGGAGATTGCGTGTTGCGTCAATGAATTTGACAAAATGTTTTTGCCAAACCCTTGCCCGTTGGCAACGCTTCTTGAGGAAAACTTGCGTTTCAAGACGCAACCCCGCATTATTAAATATTTTTTGTTGATTTTCCGAGATGAAAAGCATGACAGAAAATCGAGCCACAGAAACCCCGGTTCACCTCGTGATTTGCACTCCCCATTCGGTCCGGCCCGCCTCGCTCGGCGCGCTCATCCAACAAATGAAAGCATCGGACGAACCCGGCTTTCGTCATGTCCAATATTTTTCCGATATTCCGTCCGACGACGAGGCGCGCACGCTGGTCGTGCTCTCGGTGTTTGAAACCGACGAACTGATGGGGGCGCTTCAGTTTCTAGCCAACGTCGAGAATCGCATCCAAAGCGGAGCGATGAAGGTCATGGTCATCAGTCGTGCCACCCATCCCAAGCTTTCGACCTTGTTGAAGCTGAAGGGCGTGTTCGAAGTCGCGGACTTTCAGTTAAGTGCGAAGACCTTGCATTACAAAATTCGCCTCGGGGTGGAACAGCTTCGAAAGGCGTCGATCGAGTCTACCGTCAGCTGGTCGCCCGAAGTCGAACACGCCTCGGATTTTTGGTCGACCGTCAATCCGAAGCACGTGCGGTTCGTGATCGGAAAATGGTTTATGAACCTCTACGGCCCGGGCCCGAGTGCGGGCTTGTGGCAGGATTCGGGCCTTCGTTTGAACGGAGAAAAGGGCTGGATCTTTCAGCCCCGAGGCGAGGAACGTGTTTTTTTTAAAGGCGATGGGCGCTGGATCTTTTTCGGCAATTGCCCCGAGTTCTCGTGGAGCTTGGGCCTATGGTATTTCATTTCTAAAAAACCTTTCTTCGCGTTCTACGAAAAAAACCAAGTGGTTTACGAGAAGGCCTGGTTTCCGAACGACGGAACGTTCGCCGTCCGCAAGAATTCGCTTCAGGCGAAGTCGATGCACCCGCTGATCCAGGCGACGATCGAGGCGTCGATCTTGCTGAAGCACGAGCGCTCGACCGGCACGGATCTCGCCGTCTCCGAAATCCATCAGGCGAAAGAAGTTTACGAGAAAGCCAAGATTCATTTCACGATCACCGAAAAAAACGGCGTTTCGACGCGTTTCGACGATTGCCTGGAACTCGTCTTGCTGCGCGGAAATCAGGCGATCCTGAACGTCGATCCCGGCATCTTGGCGAGCGGCGACCGGATTTCGCTCGAAGCGCGCCTTCATGAAGGCGACGAGCAATCGAAAATCGTGTTCACCGCGACGACCCGGGTGATTGCGACCGAAGAGGGAGAGCCTCGGTCGGGCCAGCGCATCGCCGCGATCTGCGAGCTTGACCAGACGGTCGAAGGCCATTTCGTGGGGTTGGTTCGGATTTTTCGCGAGCGGCGCGAACGGATGCTGGAATTTTTTACGAATGCGAGGGGAGCATGAGCGAGAAAATCGAAAAATTCGCTTCTTCCGCGCGAGTTCTGGTCGTGGATCGTTGTCTGGCTTCGCGGATCGCGATGCGCGAGTTGTTGGCGGATCTCGGCGTCGACCCCGAGCGGATCGTGCTCGTCAAGAATCTTGCCGAGGCCACGAAATCGTTCGCGGCGGGAATCCCCGAGATCGTGATCAGCGAATATCTGCTCGACGACGGTTTCGGACCGTCGTTGCGAAACGGGTTGGCGCGAAACGCGATTTTCTTTTTGGTCAGCAGTCGGACCGAACGCGCGGCGGTCGCCAAGGCGGCCGAGGACGAAATCGATAATTTTATTTTCAAGCCGTATTCGTCCGAGGATTTCAAAACCGTCTGGAGCGAGACGCTTCGCCGAAGGCTGAGCCCCGAATCGCATTCCCGCTGGTTGACCGAGGGAAAAACGTTTTTGCTTTCCGGTTCGCTCGAAGCGGCGAGCGCGCGGTTCGTGCTCGCGAAAAAAGAGCAGGCTGAATTTTCGTCGGCTTGCGCGTACCTTGCCCGCATCCGGCGCTTGCGAGACGAGCTGACGCAGGCCACGCAGGAGTACCGCGAAGGTTTGGGCGAGCGGGGCGTTCACTTTCAATGCTTAAGCGGACTGTACGAGGTTTTGCTTCAGCAGAAATCGGTGCCGGACGCCTATCGAGTTTTGAAAAAACTCGTGCTGTCGTTCCCCGAGCATCCCGAGCGTCTGTCGATCGCGGTGTCGCTCGCCGTGCATACGGGGAACCTGCGTGATATCGACGTTTTTCACGAGATTTATCGGCAAATCCATCAAAAAACGCCGTCGCTCGTGAATCACCTGTCGTCGGCGCTGTCGGTGTACGGACGCCATCATCTGGCGAAGCGCAGGCCCGAGGCGGCGCTGACCCGTTTCGAAAGCGCGATCGAGGTGAGCCGGGCCCAGCCCAAGTTCGTGGCGTATATCGTGAACCATCTGAATCAGGCGGGGTATTTTCGGGAAGCCGAGGCGCTTCTCGATCGTTATTCGCCGCAGGCGCTCGCCGTCAATCAGTGAGCGATCGGAAGCTTCACGAAGCTTAAATAATATTTCAGCTCGCCGATCGACTCGTGCAGATCGCCGATCGCGCGGTGGGCGTTTTTCTTGTCGTATTTCACCTGATAGCGTTCGCGAAACACTTCCTTGAACGAACTGACGTCGACCATCCGGTAGTGTAGCGTCTTGGCGAATTCGGGCATGTGGAGTTCGAGGAACCGGCGGTCGTTATGGATGGAATTGCCGGCCAGCACCGCTCCGTCTTTGCCTTGTTTTTTCCCGATTTCCTGTTCGACCCATTCGGTGAGTTCGCGCTCGGCCTCGTGAAGCTGCCAGCCGGTCGGAATGAGGGCTGTGAGTCCGCTTTTGCCGTGATGCTCTTTGCACCAGTCGTTCATGTTTTCAAGAACCTCGGGCGGTTGAAAAATGATGTAGTGTTTTTCAGAAAGGGGATTCAGCTCGTAATCGGTGATGATCGCCGCGATTTCGAGGATTTTATCGGTATTTTCGTCCAATCCGGTCATCTCGAGATCCATCCACAATAGCTTCTTTTTACTCATGTTTTGCGGGTCTTCCTTTCCGTTGAAGAGGCAGTTTATCACAATTCACACTCAGGGGTTCGATTTACTCCAGAAACAATGCGTTAAATCATGATTCTCTGTTGCAAACCTATTGCAAGAAGTCGACTTGTCGGATAATACTCTACAGATTACTTCATCACTTTAATTTGAATTGTACCAAAAAGGGCTGTGCCCCTATTGGCTAAGGAGCTAAAAAATGGCTGAAGATACGACAAAAGTACCGATTGAGAACGTGCGGAACATCGGTATTTCGGCGCACATCGACTCGGGAAAGACCACTCTTTCCGAACGGATTCTTTTCTACACTTCGCGGATTCACTCGATCCATGACGTGAAAGGAAAAGACGGCGTCGGTGCGACCATGGACTTCATGGATCTCGAACGCGAAAAAGGGATCACCATTCAATCAGCCGCCACCTATTGTATCTGGAAAGGCTTCAACATCAACCTGATCGATACTCCGGGCCACGTCGATTTCACGATCGAAGTCGAACGCGCGCTTCGCGTGTTGGACGGCGCGGTTCTCGTGCTGTGTTCGGTTGCCGGCGTGCAATCGCAGTCGATCACCGTCGACCGTCAGATGAAGCGCTACAAAGTGCCTCGTCTTTGCTTCATCAACAAAATGGACCGCGCGGGCGCGAACCCGTTTCGCGGCGTTCAGATGCTGCGTGAAAAACTTCGTCACAACGCTCATTTGATCATGTATCCGATCGGCGCCGAAGATCAGTTCCAAGGCGTGGTCGATCTCGTTCAGATGAAGGCGTTCTACTTCGACGGCGACAACGGCGAGAACATCCGTGAAGAAGCGATTCCTGAAAACATCAAAGCCGAATGCGACAAGTATCGCGAAGAACTGGTCTCGGCTGCATCCGAGTTCGACGAAGCCGTTGCCGAAAAATACCTGGGCGGCGAAGAAATCGGCGTCGACGAATTGCGGAATGCCATTCGTAAAGGAACGCTTTCGCTGCAATTGACCCCGGTGTTCGTGGGCTCCGCTTACAAGAACAAAGGCGTTCAGCTTTTGCTCGACGGCGTGACGTATTACCTTCCGAACCCGAGCGAAAAAGACAACATCGCGCTCGACCAGAACAACAACGAAGCCGAAATCGTGCTGAAATCCGATTCGAACCTGCCGTTCGTCGGCCTCGCGTTCAAACTCGAGGACGGACGTTACGGTCAGCTGACCTACATGCGGATTTACCAAGGCTCGCTGAACAAGGGCGACTTCATCATCAACAGTTCGAACGACAAAAAAGTCAAGGTACCTCGGATCGTCCGCATGCACGCGAACGAAATGAACGACATCGAATCGGCGAAAGCGGGCGACATCGTCGCGCTGTTCGGCGTGGAATGTTCTTCGGGCGATACCTTCACCGACGGAACGATCAAGTACTCGATGACCTCGATGTTCGTGCCGGATGCCGTGATTTCGCTTGCGGTCCAGCCGAAAGACAAATCGGGCGAGACCAACTTCTCGAAAGCGCTCAACCGCTTTACGAAAGAAGATCCGACCTTCCGCGTTCACCGCGACGAAGAATCGAACCAGACCATCATTTCGGGTATGGGCGAGCTTCACCTCGAAATTTACTGCGAGCGGATGAAGCGCGAGTACAACTGCGAAGTGATCGTGGGTAAACCGCAGGTCGCCTTCCGCGAAACCATCCAGTCTCGCGGCGACTTCAACTACACTCACAAGAAGCAAACCGGTGGTAGCGGTCAGTTCGGTCGCGTGGCCGGTTATCTGGAACCGCTTCCGGCCGATGCGGCTCTTCAGTACGAATTCGTCGACGAAATTACCGGCGGCGTGATTCCGCGTAACTTCATCCCGGCGGTCGACAAAGGCTTCAAAGAAGCGATCAAAGAAGGAAAGCTCATCGGCTTTCCGATCGTGGGCGTTCGCTGCGTGATCAACGACGGCGCGTACCACGCGGTCGACTCGTCCGAGCAGGCGTTCAAAACGGCGGCCCTCATGGCTTTCCGTGAAGGTTACGAACGCGCCAGCCCGGTCGTTCTCGAACCGTTGATGAAGCTCGAAGTCTCGGCGCCTGAAGAGTTCCAAGGCTCGGTCATGGGTCAAGTGAACCAACGCCGCGGCGTGATCATCAATTCGGGAACGCAAGACGGTTATTGCGTGATCGAAGCCGAAGTGCCGCTGTCCGAGATGTTCGGTTATTCGACCGACCTCCGTTCGGCGACCCAGGGTAAAGGCGAGTTCTCGATGGAATTCGCGAAGTACGCTCCGGCTCCTCGTAACGTTCAAGATGAACTGGTGAAGAAATTCCAAGAGAAGAAGGCTAAAGAGGCTGCAGGTAAATAGTCTTCGCCTGATTCAAAACTCAAAAATTCAAAACCCCCGGAAGAATTTCTTCCGGGGGTTTTTGATTAATTGATGTCCTCACCGTTTGCTTAATTTTAAATTTGCTTCACTTTCAACTTTTCAGTTTTGCTTCTCTTTTCCGAGGATTCTGAAGCCGGACGGCGATCGAAAGACAAGCCAGGATGGCGTTCCGAGGAAAAGAGAAGCAAAACTGAAAAGTTGAAAGTGGATCGATTTGAAGTTTAACTGAATGTTAAGTAGGCTTCTTCAACAGCCTCAAACAAAGTTTCAACAGCTCGATTCGGTTGATCGGCTTCGACGCATAATCGTCGCATCCGGCGTTCAGGCATTTTTCACGGTCGCCGCTCATCGAATGGGCGGTCAACGCGATGATGGGCCCCGCATAGCCGTGCTTTCTCAGTTCGCGGGTGGCGGTGTAGCCGTCCATCTCGGGCATTTGCATGTCCATCAAGACGAGATCGATCGGCGACGACGTTTCCGAGGCGTTGATCTCGCGGATGGCTTCGAGCCCGTTCGTCGCCAGGACGACGGACGCGCCGGCTTTTTCGAGCAGATGCGAAATTAAAACCCGATTATCCTGCCCGTCTTCGGCCAGAAGCAGCCGGATTCCGGCAAGCGACAGCGCGTTCGGCTCGGGGTTCGGCGTAAAGAGAATCGGCTGTTTCGAATCGGACCGAAAATCCACGAGTTCAGGCGGCTCCGAATAGCGAATCGGAATGTGGAGGGTGAACTCGCTGCCTTTCCCGTATTCGGAGTGGACTTCGATACTTCCGTTCAGCATCTGGGCGAAGTGCCTTGAGATCGTCAGGCCCAGCCCCGTTCCGCCGAACTTGCGGCTGGTCGACATGTCGGACTGGACGAAAGGTTTGAACAGGTTCTGAAGCTCGTCGGGCTTGATGCCGATCCCGGTGTCCTTGACCTGAATCGAAAGGTTGCCCCCGTGCGAATAGGCGTGATCGTAATGAACCGAGACGTTGACGAAACCCGATTCGGTGAATTTGATCGCGTTGCCGACGAGGTTGATCAAGATCTGCCGGATGCGCAGCAAATCGCTTTGAATCGTTTTCGGAAGCAGGCTTTCGGCGTGAAGGGAAAGATCGATGTTCTTGGCGCGGGCCCGGACCTGAAAAAGATCGATCAGATCGGTCAGCGCGGGGATCAGCTCGAAGGTGCTGTGATTCACGTCGAGCTTTCCGGCTTCGATTTTCGAAAGATCGAGGATGTCGTTGATGATGCCGAGCAGGTGCTCGCCGTTTCGTCGGATGGTTTCGAGCGGGGACGAAACCTGCGGGTCGTTGCGGAGCTGCTCGTTTTCCAGGATCACTTCGATGTAACCCAGAATCGCCGTCATCGGGGTGCGGATTTCGTGGCTGACGTTCGCCAAAAACTCGCTTTTGACCTTCGACGCGTGTTCGGCTTTGGCGATGGCGTTCATCATCTCGGCGAAGTTTTTCCGCGATTCGGTCACGTCGCGGAACGACCAGACTCGGGCTGCGGTCTTGCCGTCGAGCTTTTGCGGACGAGAATAGCGTTCGAACACCCGGCCGTCTTTGAAGAAAAGCGTGTCGAAGTAATCGTTAGTGGGATCGAGGTAGATTTTTCGAATGCGTTCGAGGAAGCGTTCGGGCTCGACGAGCTGTTCCGCGACGGTTCGGATCAGCACCTCGTCGTTTTTTCCTTTTCGAAGCTCTTCGGGGATGTGCCACAGTTCGTAGAACTTCCGGTTCGCCAGAATCACCTTACCGTTTTCGTCGATCAAAAGCAGTCCGTCGGCGGTGGCTTCGATCGTGGCCAGAAGGATCGCGTTCGTGAAGCGAAGCTGTTTTTCGCGCTCCAACACTTGCGCTTCCGCATTCTTGATGTCGGTGATGTCTTGCGTGGCGCCGAGGACTCGAAGGGGCTTCCCCTCGGGATCGCATTCGATCTTGCCGATGGCCCGGTAAAAGCGGATCTCGCCGCGCCGGTAGCCGCGGTACTCGACGGTCACGATCTGGTTCGGAGAGGGGCTCCGAAAAGACTGCCGGACTTTTTCGCGATCTTCTTTATGAATGAATTTGACTAGCTCGTCGGGGGTCAGATCCGGGCTGCGGATCGGAAGATCGAGGATGGACATGAGTTCCGGAGAAAGCTTGATGAGCCGTTCGTCGGATTCATAAATCCAGGTTCCCATGGTCATCAGGGATTGTAGAAAGTCTTGTCCGAACTTCAGGCTATCCATTCTTTAGCTATTCTATCCGAACCCCAGGTTTTCACCAAATGACTTTCCATCGGTCCGGCCTAACTCTTCGGAATTACGCTTTTTTCTACGCTCGGGGGCGGAGGGGCAAAACAGGGCTTTATTACATTAATTTAATTGAAAAATAAGCTCGGTTCCGGTATCTTAGAGCGCATGAAAATGGCATACGGTATCGGATTAGGACTCGCTTTGATTCAGTGTTTCGGCGGAAATGCCCTCGCCGCCGCCACCCATGTGGGGAAAATCAACGTCGATCTGACCCTGGTCGATGCACAGGGTAAGAGCAATCGGGTCGCTCACGAAAATGCCGCATTTCGTCTGGATTGGATTCATCGGAAATGCGAAATCAAGATTAAGAGCGAGTACGCTCCTTGTGTTTTAGACACTTCGCACGACCTGGTGAACGCGAAGGGCGAGTTGATCATGAAGGCGATGCCGCAAGCGCACTTTGAAGCGGCGACGATCGATGCATTGATCTCGATGCTGGGCCATCAAGATAAAAAAGTTCGCGACGCCGTGGATGCGGCTTTGCAAGAAACCCGTTCGAGCCGGACCGCCGGTTTTGATTTACCTTTTTATACCTGCGGAAACGCAATCTCGGGCAATCCGGATTGTCTGAAAAACGGCAAGGATTTATTACTCTACAACGCCTTCAAAAATCAAAGTTACGTTCTTCGTCAGATCGAGATCACGAGTCCGCGCCTAGGCGGGAAGAAGCTGATGTTGTCGCTGAAGCTTCATGATCTGGAAGCGTTTGGCGGGGCCTTCAATATTATCGGAAACAATGGGGCCGGTAATTTTAGTCAACATCCATAAGGGTTCAGTTCAAGCAGTACAAACAAAGACTCAGAACATCAAAGAAGAAAGTGCTCCACGGGCTCCTGCCCTTGACGGCTGGCCGCTTCCGGCTGCCAGAAGTCGCACTTTCTTCTTTGATGTTCAGGCATTTGATTGAACCTGAAACCTTAAGTGGAAGGGATAAGATTATTTCTTTTGCGGAGCGGTCGTTGCAGGCGCGGTCTTGGCCGGAGCAGCAGCAGGAGCTGATTTTACGGGCTCAGCTTTGGTCGCGGCGGCAGGAGCAGCCTTCGACGGAGCGGCAGTACCGGTCGTGGCTCCCGGAGCAGCGGTGCCTGGCGCAGCAGTACCTGGAGCAGCTGCCGGCGGGGTGTAGCCTTCGAATACGGACTTATTCAGTTTGCCCGGCAAAATCGTCAGAGCAACCGACGTGATCATGAACACCGCAGCCAGACCGTAAGTCAGCTTTTGAAAGAAGTTTGCGCCACCCGAGCTTCCGAACACGGTTTGGCTGGAGCCGCCGAAGGTCGCGCTGATTTCGGCGCCTTTTCCGGATTGAAGCAGAACGGCAATCACAAGCAAAATGACGGTGGTGATATGGATCACGGTGAGAAAAGTAATCATGATCCAAAGACCTTATCAGAAGGATTGCAATGAAATCAAGCGGTAACCCAACACATGGGGCTGAGCACCGGTTTAGCAGAGATTCCAGAGCTGCATCCAGCTCTCGGGCTTCAGGCTGGCGCCGCCGACGAGTCCGCCGTCGATGTTCGGGCAGGCCAGAAGATCTTTAAAATTCGCGGGAGTGACACTTCCTCCGTACAGAATGCGCGTGGCGTTAGCTCGGTCTTTCCCCAGCTTTTCAGCCAGAAGACCGCGAATCAGAGCATGCACTTCTTCAGCCTGGGCCGGGGTCGCGGTCACGCCCGTGCCAATGGCCCAAACCGGCTCGTAGGCCAGGTGCAAGCGTTGGCCGAAAGCCGAAAGACAGGTCTCGTTCGCGAGCAGAAGGGCAAGCTGGGTGCGAATCACGTCGGGCATGCGGTTTTGGTTTCGCTCTTGAAGCGTTTCGCCGATGCAGACCAGGACTTCCAGGTCCTGAACGAGAGCACCGACGGTCCGTTTTAAAACGCTCTCGTCGGTCTCGCCGAAAAATTGCCGCCGCTCGGAGTGGCCGATCAAGGCTTGAACGACGCCGATTTCTTTCAGCATCGAGGCCGAGAGTTCGCCCGTGTAGGCACCCGATTTTTCGCCATGCACGTTTTGCGCGCCCACTTCGACCGGAAGCTGCTTTGCCTGGATGGCCTTTGCCGCCGTTTCAAGGCTGACCGCCGGAACGTACAAACGCATTTTGGCATTCGGCTTCGGGCTGATTTTCAGGGCATCAAGAAACTGAAGCGTTTCTTTCGGGCCATGATTCATCTTCCAGTTTCCGGCGAGCAGGATCGACTTTGCGCTCATGTCTTTGCTTTTTCCGAAGGTTCCGCAGATTTTTTAGGGGAATCTTCCGTCGATTTTTCCGCCGCAGGGGCGTCTTCTTCCCATTGCAGATCAGGCGATTCCGGGCGATAGCCGCTTTGAAGAATCTGAATGCCCGGGAGCCCCTCGTTTTCGAGATATTCGAGCGCGGCACCGCCGCCGGTCGAGAGGTGGTCGAACTTCGAAGCGTATCCGCTTTGATGAATGGCTGAAACGGTATCGCCGCCGCCCACGATCTTCATGCAAGGGGTTTCGGCGAGTTTCTCAGCCACTCGGTCCGTGCCCGTCGAGTATTCCTTTTTCTCAAACCAACCCAAGGGGCCGTTCCAGAAAACGGTTTTGGCTTTGCTTAAAAACTCCGAATATTTTTGGATGGTTTGAGGGCCGATGTCGAAGCCCTGATTCGTATCGACCGGAAGCAAAAAGGGAATGTGCTTGCGTTCGGATTCGGCGAGCAGTTTTTTGGCCGCTTCGACGTCTTCGGGTGCGGGTTGCTTCCATTCGGAAGGGATTTTTTCGCCTTTGGCTTTCATGAAAGCGTAAGCCATGGCCCCGCCGATCACCACGCCCTGGACTCTTTTCAAAAGCGCATGGATGGTGTTGATCTTATCGCTGACTTTGGCGCCGCCCAAGATCAGATAGAATGGCTGAGCGGGATTTTTTAACAGCGTATCGAAATACTTGAGCTCTTTCTGGATCAGAAACCCCATTCCGCGATCGGGCACGATCGACGGCAGACGGTAGGTCGAGGCGTGTTTGCGATGAGCCGTGCCGAACGCGTCGGTGACGTAAATGTCGCAAAGGCGCGCGAGCTTTTGCGCGAATCCGAGGTCGTTTTCTTCTTCCTCTTTATGGAAGCGCAGGTTTTCGAGCATCATGATCTCGCCATTGTGCAACTGAACGGCTTTGAGCTCGATGCCTTCGCCGACACAATCATCGACGAGCGTGATTTCGGTTTCCATCAGCTCGGCCAGCTTCAGCGCCACGGGCAACATCGAAAACTCTTCGTTGACCTTGCCCTTCGGGCGGCCGAGATGGGATGCGATGATCACCTTCGCGCCTTGTTCGCGGGCGTATTGAATCGTCGGAATGGCTTCGCGGATGCGGGTGTCGTCCTGCACGTGGCGCACTTGATTCTCGTCGGGCGCCCCGAGGGGCACGTTGAGGTCGAGACGCAGGAACAGCTTCTTCCCACGCAGCGTGAAGTCTTTGATCGATTTGATTCGCATTTAAATCCCTTTGCTGCCGAGGTATTCGCTGACGTCGAGCATACGGCTCGAAAACCCGGATTCGTTGTCGTACCAGGTGATCACTTTCACCAGGTTTCCTTCGATGACCGAGGTCAGGCTCGAATCGATGATCGAGCTGCGGACGTCGCCGTTGTAGTCGTGCGAAACGAGCGGTTCGTCGGTGTAGCCCATGACGTTTTTCAAGGTCGTCTCGGACGCCTTTTTCAGGACGGCGTTGACTTCTTCTTTGGTGGTGTTCTTCGAAACCAGCGCGGTGAAGTCGACGATCGAAACGTTCGGAGTCGGAACCCGGATCGACAAACCGTCGAGTTTGCCTTTCAGCTTCGGCAGCACCAATCCCACCGCTTTCGCGGCACCCGTGGTGGTGGGAATCATCGAGACGGCGGCCGCGCGCGCGCGACGCAGGTCTTTGTGCGGAAGATCGAGGATGCGTTGGTCGTTCGTGTACGAGTGAACGGTCATCATCGTGCCTTTGACGATTCCGAAGGCGTCGTCAATAACCTTCGCGGCCGGAGCCAGACAGTTCGTCGTGCAAGACGCGTTCGAAACGAAAACGTGTTTGGAAGGATCGTATTCGGTGTGGTTCACGCCGAAGCAAACGGTGATGTCGGCGTCTTTCGACGGCGCCGAGATGAGGACGCGTTTCGCTCCGCCGGTCAAGTGTTGGGAAGCGCCCGCCTTATCGGTGAAAATCCCGGTGCATTCGTGGACGAGTTCGACGCCGGCTTCTTTCCACGGCAGTTTCGAGGGGTCGCGATCCGAGAACACGCGAAGCTTCTGGCCGTTGACGAAAAGATCTTTGCCTTCGACTTTCACTTCCGCGTCCCAGCGACCGTGAACGGAGTCGTATTTCAGCAGGTGGGCAAGCGTGTGGAGGTCGCCCGTGTCGTTGACGGCCTCGACCTTGATGCCGGGGCGGGAGAACGCGAGACGAAGGATTTTACGGCCGATACGGCCGCAACCATTGATACCGATATGAGTTTGATTTGCCATGGGGGAAAGCATACTCCCGGAACCCCAAACAGGCAAGATCACTCGGGGTGGAACTGAGAAATGAAGCGACGAGTTAAGCCGCTCAAAACGCGCGTGAAGGCCTGATCGGCATGGCTGTTGCAAAGTCTCCGAAAAACGAACGAAGCAAAGCCTCGAATCAGCCGCATTCCGAGTTTCGGATGCGGCTTTTTCGCGAAAGTGCCGGGCAAAGGTGGTAAGTTTCTGCGAATGACTTTGAATCGCCTGCAATTCGAGACGAGCCCGTACCTCAAACAGCACGAGAAAAACCCCGTGGATTGGTATCCGTGGGGGAAGGAGGCGCTCGACCGCGCGCGGACCGAAGACAAGCCGATCGTTTTGAGCGTGGGGTATTCTGCCTGCCATTGGTGCCACGTGATGGCCCACGAATCGTTCGAAAACCCGCAGATTGCGCGGATCATGAACGAGCACTTCATCAACATCAAGGTCGACCGCGAAGAGCGGCCCGATCTCGATCAGGTCTATCAGCCGGTGGCGCAGATCCTGACCCGGGGCGGGGGGTGGCCGCTGACCGTGTTTTTGACTCCCGACTTGAAGCCGTTTTACGGCGGAACGTATTTTCCGCCCACCGATCGATACGGACGGCCGGGCTTCGGGCGCTTGCTTTTGGCTCTTTCGAAGGCCTATCACGAAGATCGCTCTTCGGTTTTAGAGCGGGCCGAGCGTCTGACCCGCGCGATTCGCGAGCACGAGGAATGGAGCCCGGACTCCGAGGCGTCCGCACTCCCGACCGACGAAGACGAAGCGCTGCTCGGTGCGGCCCATGATCTCGTCCAGAGGCTGGATTGGCAAAACGGCGGCTTCGGTGGGGCTCCGAAATTTCCGAACGTCTCGGGGCTTTCGTTTTTGTGGCGAATGGGGTCGCGTTCGCGGGATTTTCGCGAGGCCGTGATTCTCTCGCTCGATCGCATGCGCTGCGGAGGCATCTTCGACCAATTGGGCGGCGGCTTTTCGCGCTACTCGGTCGATGATCATTGGGCGGTTCCTCACTTTGAAAAAATGCTTTACGACAATGCTTTGTTGATGAAGCTTTTCGGCGAAGTCTTGTCGAGTGATTTTTCACAAGAACTTTCGCCGCCGCAGAAGGAGCGTTTTTTATCGGGCTTGAGGCTCACGCTCGATCACCTGAAGCGCGAGATGACTTCGCCCGAAGGCGCTTTCTACGCGGCCCAAGACGCCGATTCGGACGGCGAAGAGGGAAAGTTCTTCGTCTGGACCCCCGAAGAACTTTCGTCCATTTTGGAGCCGCCGGAGTTCGAAGTCTTTACCCGCTTTTTCGGCGTGACGGAAACAGGGAATTTCGAAGCGGGGCAGAACGTGCTGTTTTTGGCGCATCCGGATGAAGCCCCGACGAATGAAACCTTACAAAGGGCGATCCAAAAGGTGCGAAGCGCGCGCGAAAAACGCGTTCGGCCCGGCTTGGATGATAAGATTTTAGTCTCTTGGAACGGCCTGATGATCAGCGGCCTGGCCTGGGCCTCGTTGGCGTTTGAAGCGCAAGATGAAACCGACCGGGCGGAGGATGCGCGCCTTCTGGCGGTTCGCGCGTTTGAGACCTTGGCTGAAAAGCCTCGTCGGTTCTTGGAGGATCATGCCTTCATGGCCCAAGCGGCGTTGGATCTGGCGCGGGTCGACATTCAGCGCGCCTCTTTTTACGTCGACTCGGCGACGGTCGCGATGGATGAGGTTCGAGCGCGTTTTGCCGACGAGCGGGGGCTGGGGTTTTTCATGACGGCGAACGACGACGAAACATTGATCAGCCGGCCGAAGTCGCTTTACGATCAAGCTATTCCTTCCGGCTCGGGCGTGGTTTACGGCGTGATGAGCGTGCTGGCCGAGGCGTCGGATTCGGCGAACGAGAACTTTACATTCGATTCCCGTCCGTTGCTTTCCCTCGCTCGAACACAGCCCTTCGGGATGAGCGAAATCTTAAGCGCCGTTCTGCTCAAACGCGAATCGCCGGTGATCCTTCGAGGGAAGGCCGACCTGCGATTCCGCGCTCATTCGTTTTGCTTTGTCGTCGACGGAACGACTGCTCCGGTTCAGTACTGCCATCGCCAAACTTGCCGGATCGGCGAGTTTCGGCTGCCGTTTTAGCCGCGACTACATTTTGACCACGACGCCGAGCAAGGCTTGAATCGCCCGGGTCTTGGCATCGCCCACGTCGAACTGATCCATCAGGCCGTACAGATACCGGCCTTCGACGAAGAGGTTGACCTGACTGAGAGGCAGATTCAGTCTTACTGATCCGACCGCGCCCGCGTCCGAACGTTTGTGCCCGATGAATTCGTCCGTCGCATAAGCGTAATAACCGCCGACACCGATGTTCAAGACTGGAATCAGCTGAAACCTGAGCTGGACCGGGACTTGAACCGAACTGTAACTGAAAGCGTTCGTTTCGTTTCGGGCATAGAGCGCATCCAATTCGAGGCCGAAGCCCTCCGAGACATAACCGTCAAAGGCCAGGCCCGCGACGACGTTCGCCTTGGTGTCGAGATTGGAATCGCTCAGATTGTACAAGTTGGCGCCCCCGAGCACTCCCCATCCCGCATGGGCGGAGATGCCGCTCAGAGCGGTCGTGCCGACAATAAGGCTGAAGATGATCCTTTTTAAGTTTTTCATAAAGCTCTCCTCACGAGAGGGAATTTGCATAAAGCAAACCGGGGGCAAACCGGGATATCCCAACCGGATGCCGGTCGGTCTGTCCCGTCAGGGTCGCGAAATTCCCCATGAAAACGCCCCCGCGCTCCCGAAAAAGGCCCGGTGTGCCGAAAAAAGATGCGTAGCGTTAAATTTTGGACCATTCAGATTCAGTTTCAAATCGCGCCCTTGATCGCGGGAGGGGGTGAGCGGAGGGGAAAAATCCTTGTGAAATTCGGGAGGGCTCGATATTTCTAATCATCTTTTAGGGCTAAAAACGGATATGAAGTCAAAAGACGGAAAAACACTTCGGGGCGCGGTCATCGGATATGGATTCATCTCCGGTAAAGGGCATATTCCCGCTTATTTACAACGATCTCAAAAAGACGTGCAACTCGTCGCGGTTGCCGACATTTGTCCCGAGCGCCGCGAACTCGCGAAGAAGGCGCTCCCGGATGCGCACGTGTATTCGAACTATCGCGACCTGATCGCGAACGAGGCGGCTCATCTCGACTTCGTCGACATTTCGACTCCGCCGTGCGCGCACGCCGAAATCGCTCATGCGGCCCTCGACGCCGGACTGCACGTCTTGTGCGAAAAACCGATTACCACCACGCTCGAAGAGGCGAAAAGCCTGCTCGAAAAAGCGGCGAAGGTGAAACGCGTCTTTTTTCCGGGACACAATTACAAACACGCGCCGGTGGTGAAAGCCATCCGTGAGGTGATCGACAGCGGAAAGATCGGCGAAGTCCGCTCGGTCACGCTCAATACCTTCAGAAACACGCATGCCAAAGGCGTCACCGAGTGGAACACGCATTGGCGTCGCTTCCATGAATTCAGCGGCGGCGGCATCGCGATGGACCACGGAAGCCATTCGTTCTATCTGACTTTCATGTGGCTCGGAAGTTATCCGACCGCGGTGACGGCGAAGATGTCGAACCTTTCGTTGGGCTCGGCTTCTGCGTATGACACCGAAGACAACTTCAGCGCCGTTCTGACCTTCCCGAACGGGCTGGCTCATTGCCATCTGAGCTGGACGGCCGGCGTTCGCAAAGTGATTTACACGATTCAAGGCACCACCGGCGCGATCACCGTCGACGACGACGATTTACAGATCGCCGTTCAGAAAAAAACCGACGGCCCGGACGTCGCCCAAGGCGCCATCCGTTGGGAGGTCGAAAAGAAATCGATCTCGTCGGACTGGATGGACGCAAGCCACGTCACCTGGTTCAACGCCATGTTCGATCTGTTCAAGACGGCGATCGACGAGGATGATTTCGTGGGAAGCGAAGCCAAAGAATCCTACCGTTGTATCGAGATCATCACGCGCGCGTATGAGTCAGCGAAGAACGGATGTCGTGAGCTAAAGCTCGGTGGGATTAACTAAGATTTACAAGTGAAAAAAACGGTGCCGGACGGTGCCAAAGGAGAACGGACATGACGAAGCAAAAAATCAACATTCAACCGCCGAAGGGAAAACTCGCGATTCTGACCCCGGGCATGGGAGCCGTCGCTACGACTTTGTACGCCGGCGTGATCGCGGTGAACAAAGGGATTTCGAAACCGATCGGTTCGCACACTCAAATGGGAAAAATGCGCCTCGGAAAACGCACTGAAAACCGCTATACGCTGGTCAAAGACGTCGTCCCTCTGGCGAACCTGAAGGACGTGGTTTTCGGCGGATGGGATATCTTCCCCGAGAACGCCTATGAAGCCGCTTCGCACGCGAAGGTGCTCGATCAGAACCTGCTCGAACAGATCAAACCCGAGCTTTCCCAAATCAAACCGATGAAAGCCGTTTTCGACAAGAACTTCATCAAACGGATCGACGGCTCGAACGTGAAGACCGGTAAAAACAAAATGGAACTCGCCGAAGCCGTCCGCCAGGACATCCGCGACTTCCTGAAGAACAACCACTGTGACCGCGCCGTCATGGTGTGGTGCGGATCGACCGAGGTCTACACCCCGGCGACCGCCGTTCACCAATCGGTGAAGTCGTTCGAAGAAGGCCTTCGCAACAACGACCCTGCGATCAGCCCGTCGCAGATCTATACTTATGCCGCGATCAAAGAGCGCGTTCCTTACGCGAACGGTTCGCCGAACGTATCGGTCGAAATGCCGTGCATGAACGAACTCGCGCAAGAAATGAAGACCCCGATTTCGGGTTCGGATTTCAAAACGGGTCAAACCCTGCTGAAAACCGTTCTGGCTCCGGGCCTGCGTAACCGTCAGATCGGCGTGGCCGGCTGGTATTCGACGAACATCCTCGGAAACCGTGACGGTGAAGTGCTCGACGATCCAGGATCGTTCAAAGCGAAAGAAGTCACCAAGTCGGGCGTTCTGGAAGACATCTTCTCGAAAGAACACTATCCGGAGCTCTACTCGAACATCTCGCACGTCGTTCGGATCAACTATTATCCTCCTCGCGGCGACAACAAAGAGGGCTGGGACAACATCGACATCTTCGGATGGCTCGGTTATCCGATGCAGATCAAGGTGAACTTCCTCTGCCGCGACTCGATTCTGGCCGCTCCGCTCGTCCTTGATCTTGCGCTTTACAGCGACCTGGCTTCGCGCGCGGGCATGAAGGGCATTCAGGAATGGCTGAGCTTCTATTACAAGGCTCCGGTCGCGAAACAAGGGCTCAAGTCCGAGCACGACCTTTCGGTCCAGCTGCTGAAACTCGAAAACACCCTTCGGTTCTTCACGAACGAGGAGATCATCAATCACCTCGGTCTGACGTACTACGGCGTGGACGAAGGAGAGGAATAATCTGCTGCGTATGCTGAACGTATTTTTACCCGGTCTGACGGAAGTCAATGGCGATCTGATTTACAGTTTCGTGTTGCTTTCGATCGCGGCGATTCTGGTGCTGTCGTATTCGCTGAAACTTCTGTTTCGCGGAAAGGCTCAGTTCGATCGCGTCGACCGGGAGGGCAGCAGCGCGCTTCTCGGAAAAGGAATCATGGAGATGGCGTATTGGGGTCTCCAGCCCGTGGGTGAATTGTTCATCCTGCTCGGGTTTACCCCGAACGCCATCTCTTTTCTTTCGCTCTTTTTCGGTATTTTAACCGGCGTTGCCCTCGCGTTCGGCCATTTCGGTTCGGGCGGATTTTTCTGCACCTTATGTTCGTTGCTCGATTCGGTCGACGGCATGGTTGCGCGAAAGACCGGAAAAGCGTCGGATTCGGGCGAGGTCGTCGATGCGGCGGTCGACCGGTTCGTCGAGTTCTTCTTCTTTGCGGGCTTGATCGTTTATTACCACAACGTGCCTTGGCTCGTGATCCTGACCTTATCGGCATTGCTCGGTTCGTTCATGGTCAGTTACTCGACCGCGAAAGCCGAAGCCCTGCAGGTCAAACCGCCGCGCGGCTCGATGAGACGCACGGAACGGGCGGTGTACCTGACTTTGGGCGCGGTGTTGGCGCCGATTTCGATTCAGAGTTTCGAGCTGAACGCGAATTATCCTTCCAGCGGTCTGTATCCGATTTCGATCGGGTATCCCATGGTTTTTGCTCTGTTCATCGTCGCGGTTTTCGCCAACGGCTCGGCCTTGATCCGCCTGCGCGCGATCGCGAACGCGGTAAAGGGGCGAAAAAACTAAAGTGAGGTTTTGGAAAACTTTTTCAAAAGCTCAGGTCGCCGCTTTGGCCGCGACCGTGATCGACTTCGGGACGCTCACACTCTGGGTGGAAGTGCTCCACCTTTATTATCCCTACGGGGTCGCGGTCGGCGCCTTTTTCGGAGCCGTCACCAATTTTTTGATCAACCGGTATTGGTCGTTCGAGGCGGGCGGTGATCCCATGGTCCGTCAGGCCGGGCGTTACGTGTTGGTCTCGGCCGGGAGTTTGATCTTGAACACGCTCGGCGTTTATCTCGTCACCGAACGGACCGGGTTATTCTACCTTTATTCGAAGGCGATCATCTCGGTGTCGATCGGCGTTTTTTACAATTATCCGCTTCATCATTTTTTCGTTTATCAGAAGGAACACGCTCATGGAAATTAATCCCACCCAACCGAAGAATCAAAAAACCGAGCTGAAAACCGCCATCCCCGGCCCGAAAAGCCGCGCTTATCGCGAGCGCGAGGACCAACTGCTGGCGCCGGGCCTTCAAGGGTTCGCGCTGATGGCGGGCATCACCGTCGATCATGCCAAGGGCTCGACCGTGACGGACGTCGACGGGAATACGTTTTTGGACATCATCGGCGGCATCGGCGTGAACGGCCTTGGGCATTCGCATCCGACGTTCGTGAAGGCGATTCAGGACCAAGTGGCGCAGGCCTCCGTCGGAAGCTTCACCTCGAAGCCGCGTGTGGAATTGCTCGAAAAAATCGCGAAGAATCCGCCCGCGCCGGGCGTGAACCGCATGCAGCTGTACTCGGGCGGCGCCGAGGCGGTCGAAAGCGCGCTGAGACTCGCCAAGTGCCATACCGGAAAATACGAGTTCGTGAGTTTCTGGGGCGGCTTTCACGGAAAAACCATGGGTGTGCTTTCGCTCATGGGCTCGACCTTCAAGGACTCGATCGGCCCCATGGTTTCGGGGAGCCACATCGTTCCGTACGCGAATTGTTACCGTTGTCCGTTAAAATTGAAACCGGGTGAATGCGGAATGGCGTGCGTTGAACTCGCGACGAAACAGGCGCAAATGAGTTGCGCGGGCAAGGTCGCGGCCGTGATCGTCGAACCGATGCAAGGCACGGCCGGAAACGTGATTCCGCCCGACTATTTTTTGCCTGCCGTGAAAGTCATGGCCGAGAAATTAGGCGCTTTATTGATCATCGACGAGATGATCACGGGCTTCGGCCGGACGGGTAAGATGTGGGGATCGCACCATTCGGGCGTCAAGGCCGACATCGTGACCTTGGGTAAGCAATTCGGCGGCGGTTATCCCGTGGCGGCGCTGCTGTCGACCGACGAAATCGTACAAGCGAAACCGTGGGGGAACCCGTCGGGCTCGTCGTCCAGTTACGGCGGAAACCCGTTGGCCGCAGCGGCGGTGAATACTTCGATTTCGATCATCGAAGAAGAAGGCTTGGTCGAAAACTCGCGCGTGGTCGGCGAATATTTTTTGAAGAAGCTGAAACCGTTTGAAGACAAGTTCTCGTTCGTCGGCGAAGCCCGCGGGCGGGGCCTGTTCCTCTCGATCGAGATGGTCAAAGACAAAGTGACGAAAGAACCGCTCTCGAAAGAGGCGTGTAAAAAGATCTTCCTCGCGTGTCTGGAGCGCGGACTTTTGACGATGGCGTACGCGCCGAGCTTCCGCATTCAGCCCGCGCTGACGATCGACACCGGAACGGTCGATCACGTCGTGGCGATTCTGGACGAGGTGTTTACGCTGGCCGATCGTGAAAACTGGAAGCAGTTTTAATGGGCGGAAGCTTTATCGATGATAGCGCAGTTCTGATCGAACTCGCTCCAGGCCCGATCGGATGCCGCTTGAGCTGAGTTTTGTTCTTTTCTCAGGTCGTTTGCGGTTTGTTTCATCGAAAGGGCCGCGTTGCTGTCTTTCAGCAGGTTCGAACCGGCAATTTGATCCAAGGCCAGAGCGACGCCTAGGTCACGCTGCGCATTTCCGTTTTCTTGGAGGACGTTCGCCATCAAAGTGTGGCAATCCGTCGCGTGCGCGTTTTGAAACAAAAAAAGAACTCCCAATGCAAGTGCGAATTTTTTCATGGTTGCAAAATACATCACTCAAGATTAAATAGCAAGTGTGTAATAAATAAAACTCGGAACGTCGATGAAAAGTCAATGAAAAGAATGGAGTTTCACTTCTTCAACTCGGCCATGACTGCGGGAATCGCGTCCGGACGGATGTCATCGAGCCAGATCTCGACCCTGCGGTTGAGCGCATAGGCACGGGCGTTGTGAGCGGGATCGATCGGACGGGTGGCGGCCAAGCCTTCGACGCTCATGTTTTGAGCCGGAAGCTTTTCCTTCACGAGCACGGTTTTCACGGTTTGAGCGCGCGATTCCGAGAGTTTCTGATTCAGGCCCTGAACGTTCCGCTCGTCGCAATGGCCTTCGATGCGAAGGTGGATCCAGTCCTTGCGGTGATGCCGAAGGACCTTCGCCAGTTTGTGAAGCGCCTGTTTCGATTTCGCGTCGAGCGCGGTTCCTGCCGTATCGAAGCGAAGCAAGTCGTCGCCGAGATAGATCCGGATGCTTTTGCCTTTGACTTCGGCGAAGTCAGGCTTCTGGACGGAGTTTTCGGTCGAGGTCTCGCTCGCATGACTTCTGAACGGAAACCCGAACTGAATGTCGGCCACGACGCCGATGATCCGGCGCGAGTCGATGTTCAGGTCGGTAAAGCCCTGAAGACCGAAACGCCAGCGCCAGTCGTCGCCGACTTCGTACTGCACGCGGGCTCCGCCGCGCCATTGCGATTTCAATTCATCGACGTTGCCGTCCTCGTCGTAAGAAACGTCCCCGCCGGTCAGAAACTGAACGACCGGGCCCGCCTGCCAATGGGCATCGAAGCGGTAGCGCGGCGAGAGTTCGGCGTAAAACGAGCGGGTGATGACCTTGATGTTTTTCACCGTTCCGAGGCCTTCACCCGAAAGATAGCTGTACAGGTATCCGCCGCCCACGTCGATCAACCACGGAGAGTCGAATTCGTGCGAGCCGACGAGCTTGATTCCGGCCTCGACGCCGCTTTTATCGACCTCAAGCAGGCGAGAGCTGCTCAATCCGAGATAGCCCAAGTCGGTTCCGAGAAACAGCAGATTTTCGGAAGCCGACGCGGACGGCATGAACATGCCGAGCGAGAGGAGAGCGGCAAAAAGCGAAAGGACCGGAAAAAACGCCGGGCGCTTATTCATAGTCCTCGGTCAGCGACGAATTCGCCATGTGAAGGTCGATGTCGTCGATGCGAACCGACGAGGATTGAAGGTAAATGCTGTCGCCGTGGACGATCTGAAACGGCGCGAGTTTCTGGTTTCGCTTCATCCCGACCCCGAAAATATCGGCCGCGACGAAACAGGCGTGCGGGCGAGCATGAATGAGCTGGGTGAGCGGCGCCGGATACGACGTCCGTTCGGAATCGGGCATGCCGCCTTTGCCGCCCGGGGTGCGGAACATCGGATCGGTTTTTTTGATCGTATAGCGGTTCCAAACTCCTTTTTTACCCGAAAGGTTCGGCGTCAACACGACGGTGTAATCGGGCTTGAGCGGATCGCAATTCAAATCGACGATCAGGTTGAGGTACACGTTGTACGCGCTCGGACGGTTCGAAGTCGGCTGAAAGGTGCGGAACGAAAGGCTTTCGAACTGGCTGACCGGAACGGCGTGGTAGTCGAGCCCGAAGCCCAGGAATCCTTTGTTGCCGTAACCGATGCCGTAGTAAGCGCCGGGCGACGAAATGCCGTTCATCGTGCGAATTTGCGCGAAGTGATTTCCGTTTTCTTCGCCGATGGCGGCGACGGTTTTATTCACAACGACGGCGAAAGTGCGCGAACCCATCAGCTGTCCGTATTCGCTCGGAACCGGCGTGCCGCTCGGAATTGGAGTGGGGGTTGCGACCGGAGTCGGAGTGGGGGTCTCGCTCCCCGACGGCGTCGGAGTCGGCGTCTCGGCCGTAATCGGGTTTCCGTCGGGCTGAATGTCGACCTTCGAACGTCCGACAGTCTGACCGCAGGCGGTGAGAAATAGAATCATGAATAACGAACGGAAATGAATTCTCATTCCTTTATTAGTTCATGAATCGAAAGGCGGATCAATCGTCATTGTATTGACTGTTTTCGATGCAGAAAATCGAGGGTCGCACAGACGAGAAGGGCGTAAGAAGAACCCCACAGGATGTCCAAAATGTAATGATGGTTCAGATACACCGCCGAAAAGCACATGATCAGATAGAAGCAGAGAGTGAACTTCCGAAGAGCGCCGTAGCGGTTGGCGTAATAGAAGGCTTGCAGGGGATAAGCGACGTGAAGTGACGGAATGGCTCCGAACACGTCGGCCGCGCGGCCATAGAAATCGGAGAAGAAGTGAGTCCCGAGCAAGGCATCAAAGCGCAAACATCCGGCGGCACTCGCATGCACCGACAGGTCGGCGGGCCCGAGGCCGTGGGCTGCCACGTACCAAGGCGGAGCAGCCGCGAACCAATAATAGGTCGAGTAGCCCAACATATTGACCCAGAAAAAAGCCCACATCGGGCGGAAGGCCTGGGCCCGAATCCATTGGGCCGAGCGCTTGGTTGTTCCCCGAAAAGGCAGCCAGAAACAGAAATACATCGAGACCAGGACGTAAAGGGTGATGAAAAACAGATAAAAAAACCCGGTGATGAAATCCAGGATCGGATTCGTGTGCTTCTGCCACCATTCGTTCGGGGTCAGGACGCCTTCGGGCGTGCTGATTCCGAAAAACCGCTTGTCGAAATGATAGGGTTCCGAGACGTGAATCGGCCCGCGCAGGAAATCCGAGTAATACCTCATGCTGTCGTAAATGACGGCGACCAGGATTAACGGAAGCAGGAACTTAAACAGGTTCCGAGCCGCCGGGCCCAGGTACCACAGCAGGACGGCGGCCAAGGTGATGAGGGGATGATCCGGGCGCATCGAGCCGAGAGCTCCGATCAGGATCAGGTAGGCCGCGCCAATCAGGATGGGCAGGATTTTCTGAAAGAACGACTGCGAATTCCACCACCGCTGCCATTCGGAGACCAGGCGTGGAAAATGCTCGGTGCGGACGGACTCAATTGAATACTTTTTCTTTGGTGAGGGGCTCATTGGAATTTTTTTCCATCACTTTCTTACGTTTCCGTTCTTCAAGATACCAGATCAAGGCCGGAAGGGAAACCACGGCGGCGAACACGCAGGTAAATTCGCCTAAGATGGCGAGCGATCCGAAGCTGACGAACGCCTGGTTGGAGGCGATCACGAGCGATCCGTAGCCCGTGACGGTGGTGAAGCTGGCCAGGATCACGGCACCGCCGGTTTGCTTGAGGATGTTCAGAATGCCTTGATGCTTCTCCAGCCGGTAGCGCTGAAAGATGTTCACGGCATAATCGACGCCGATCCCGAAGGTAATGGGAAGCGCCACGAAGTTCAAAAAATTGATCTTATGGTCGAAGCCCAGGATGTAACCGAACATCCAGATCAAGCCCAGAACGAGCGCAAACGAACATTGCGCGATGGTGATGGCGTCGCGAAAAAGGAGCACCACGAGCAACAAGACGGCGACGAACGCGAAGAGGGTCGCTTTCGGGCCGTCGCGAACGATCGATTCGAACATGTCGGCTGTGACGGGCAGGGTGCCCGCGACCGCCGTGCCGGGATGGATCTTATCGGCGGCGGCGCGGATGGAGTGGACGAAGTGAATGAGGTGGTCGCTTTTGGCGAGTTCCGGGCTCAGCGACGGCTCAACCAAGACGAGCTTTCCGATCGTTTTATCGTTTTCTCGGAACTTGCTTTTGACGAGTTCGGGAAGGTCCTGCTCGGTGAACTGGTGCATCGAGGCGGGCGAAAGAAGGTCTTGCGCCAAGGCCTTTTCTTTCGGGCTCAGCTCGTTCAGTACCCGTTTCGGAAGAAGGCGATTGATCTCGCGCAGAGTTTTGACCTTTTCGGCCTGATCTTTCGGCACGAAATCGTTGATGGTCGATACGCCTGCGATGAAAGTGCTTCCGGCCTCGGCCTTCATGGTCTTGCGGACCTCGTTTGCGATGGGTTCGACGTCGGCGCGGTTTTCGGGAAGGATCACGACGGGCGAAAGGTATCGTTGAAAAACCTCGTCGATGTACTTCGACCAATACATCGAGCCGTTTTCAAGGCTGTGTTTGTTCCGAAGCTTTCGCATGTCGGTTTCGATGATCGACGAGTTCAGACGCCCCACGGTCGAGATCGAAAGCACGGTAATGATCCCGGTGAAGACCAGGATCGCCTTCGCGTGTTTTTCGACGACGTGGGCGATCCATTCCGCAAACCAGGCCCGGTGGGCGATCGCCGGTTTTTTCAGGTAACCCATCCGGTAAAAACAAATCAAAAAGGCCGGAAGAAGCGCATAGGTTGCAAGCCAGCACAGGGCCATGCCCGTAAAGCCGATGATGCCGAATTGCCGAAACCCGCGAAAACTCGTCAGGATCAGCGAGCCGTAAGAAAGACCCGCGGCCGCGGCGGCCACGATCGTGGCGGGAAAGGTTTTTTCGACGGCGATGGCGACGGCATGGGGCACGCCCTTGTGTTTTCGCCGTTCTTCCATAAAACGGGCGAGCAGGATGATCCCGAAGTTGATGCCGTTTCCGATCACGATGCTGGCCATGAAGGCCGAGTTCGCGTTCAGATATCCCACCTCGAAAAAAGCCACGCCGAAGGTCAAGAGTGTTCCGATCACGAGCGACGCGATCAGCGAAAACGTCCCGATCATCGATCGGAAGTACAGCAACATGGCCAGGCCGACGAGGATGCAGACCACGACCGTCGATAGCGCCAAGTCTTCGATCAGGGCCTCGTTTTCTTCGATTAAATCTTGAACGCCGCCGGTAAAATGAATCTGAATGTCGTCCGCGTATTGCTTGGAATTGATGTTCTTCAAGGTGCGATCGACCGCTTCGCGCAGGGCCTTCGCGCCCGCGATCCCCGAGGCCGAGCCGGGGAGGTTCACGTTGATCACGCGGATTTTTTGGTCGGGGGTCGCGTAGAAGCCGTCCGGAAAATGGGTGTAATTGTCGATCTTGCCCGTGTATTTCTTTTCGATCGCGTTGAAGTCGAGTTTTGGCTCGGGGAAGTCGCGGTTTTCAAGGATGGTGAGAGGATTGTAGAGCTGAACCTCGTATTGGATGCGGGCCTTGATGTAATTGAGGATGCGGTTCAAATCGGCTTCGTCGACGAACAGCGATTTGCGTTCGTTGAAAAAGCGCAGTTCGTTGTCGATCCGGTACTCGACGCCGGCCGAAACGCTTTTCGGCAAAGCTTCGAGTTCGTGGGCGACGTCGATGACGAAGCGTTTGCTCGCGTCCACGTGATCCGAAAAAATCAGAATGCTGAGGTTGTTCGTCGATTCGAGGCGTGATTTGACCTCGTTCAGATCGAGGACGGAGCGGGCGTCGGTCGGTAAAAGCTCTTCGATCTCGGTTCGAAGGTTCGAAAAAAGGTGGACGGTGAAATACGCTCCACCCGCACTGAGGAGGAGCCCCAGTCCGGCCACAAGACCGGCGCGCTGAATCAAAAAGCGTGTGATGCGTGTCATAAAAACCTGATATTTTTAGCACTTGAAGACGGAAAAGGCTACGCTAAAGGCAACCTTAAGCGGCGTCTTTCTTCGAGTCCTTCTCGGGCTCGCCGCGGAGCGTGCGTAAGGTTCCGCTCAGGTCGTTCAAAAGGTCTTTTGCGTCGCGTCGGTCCGCTTTCATTTCTTGATAGAGAAAAACGCCGGTCGAGGTGGGGCCGAGCGATTGAAGCACGATGTTTCCGCACAAATGATCAATATGAGACGTGCCGTCGGTTTTCTCGTAAGAAATGACGATCGTCTTCGGATCTTTTTCAGTCCCATCTTTCAAGGCATAGGCCCAGGTTTCTTTCCATTCGATGGTTAGGAAAAAGACCGGAGTGACTTGAATGGTTTGAATGATTTTTTTCAAGTAATCCTTCGAGTCGATCGATTGGGTCGAAACTTCGATGTCGTCTCCGTTTCGGATTGTTTTAGGATCGAGGAGCATCCGGTAAAGCTCTTGGACCGAATGAGGGACCACGCCGCTGACCTTCGCGGAATCGATTTCGTCGCCCTCCTTCGTTTTCACGGTTTTGGATTCGAAACGATCGGGTTCGTAGTGCGTGGGTGCGGGCTGAAGCGGGGTCGTGATCTTGGTCTTGAAATTGAAGCAACTCGGGATAGCGGCGTGAGCGACACCAATCTGAGCGGTTCCGAACCAAAGGCTCATGAGCAGAAGCATGGATTCAGGATAAGAGGAACGAGACGAAATGACAAGGGATCGGATCAATCTTGGAAAAGCTTTGAGAGTACGTCGAGCCCCTGGGCCAGAATGTTTTTTTCGGATTCACTCAGAAATTCCATGCGTTCTTGGAGGCTGATCTGCGCTTTTTCTTGAAGGCGCTCGTATTGTTTTCGCCCGCGGCCGGTCACCTGTAAGATCGTCTGACGCCGGTCTTCGGGATCGATTTGTCGCTGCACGAGTTTTCGTTCGACCAAGGTATCGATCATTCGGGTCAGCGTTGCGGGGGTGATTCCGAGCCATTCCGCCACGGCTTTGTGCGAAGTGGGCCCTTTCGCGAGCTTTACGAGGACCCGAAACTGAGCGACGGTCAGCTGGCCGTTGGCCGATTGACGCATTTCATTTCGGATGTTCCGCATTCCTTTCGGAAGCACGTCGAGAATCTGTTTCGAGAGCGAGACGCTGTTCATGAAAACAGGATGACATAAAAACGTTAGAAATACTAACGATCTTAAGATAGATTTATTGTATATGAAACTTTTTGCAGGATCTTGTTTTCTGCTTTTTTTCGGTTTGAGTTCCGTTTCAGCTTCGGCCGCGATCCCCGAATCCGCTCCCGTCAGTCTCGAACAGGCTTACCGGGCGACCTTGAATCTGAACGAAGACGTGGCCAATCAGGCTGAACTGGTTCAACAGGCCGAATTGCAGTATTCTCAGGCCAAAGGCGCGCTTTTTCCGACGGTGAACGCGAACGCGAGTTATCTGCGGCAGCAGACTCCGCCGTCCGGAACGGCGACGAACATTTCGCCTTCCGAACAAGAAACGGTCAAGTTGACCGCGACCCAACCGCTGTTTCGGGGCTTTCGCGAATGGGCGGCGCTGAAGGAAGAAAAACTCAATACCGAAGCGGCGAAGTTGAACCGAGACGAGGTTTTGCGCCGGATGTATTTCGATCTGGCCCAGAGTTATTATCAAGTCCAGATGGCCGAGACGGATTACCGGAACCTTCAGGTCGAAATCGACGTGAACCAGCAACGGCTGACCGAACTGAAAAACTTCGAGCGGATCGGACGAAGCCGGGCCAGCGAAGTGTTGACCGAGCAGGCGAACATCGCTTCGCTGAACGCGCAGCTCGCTTCGGCGAAATACACGATCGAGAACAGCCGGGCGGCGTTTTCGCTGCTGACGGGGCTTTCCAGAAAAAGCAAGCTGAAGGACGATACGGATTTTCCGTCGTCGATCGCGCATTTGCACGAATACCTCGCGAAAATCGATCGTCGTCCCGACGTTTTGGCGGCTCAAAAGACGGTGGACATGGCCGAGCAATCGGTCAAGATCGCCAAGGGCGGGCACTTGCCGTCGCTCGACCTGACCGGGAACTATTATTTTCTTCGTCCCGACGGATACCTGAAGAACGTGAAGTGGGATGTGCAGCTGGCCTTGACCTTTCCGATCTTCGAGGGCGGGATCGTGAACGCTCAAGTCGAAACCGCCGCGTCTCAGTTGAAGCAGGCCGATCTTGCTTTGGCGAAAGCGCGCCGGACCGCCCGTCAGGAGATCGAAACGCTGTTCGCTCAGGTGAAGAACGACCTTTCGCAAATCGGAAAACAAAAAACCGCCGTCGATCTGAACCAGAAAAACTACGATGCCGAACGGAAGGATTATCGCAACGGTCTGGTGACGAACATCGAGGTGCTGACGAGTCTGACGAACGCCCAAGAAGCCCGTCGCGATCTCGATAAGGCTCAGTATCAATTTCAAATCAATTACATCCAATTGCTGACGGCGACTGCTGAACGTCCCGTCGCCGATACCCCTGCGAAGGAATAGGCCCATGACTCTTTCAGACATTTCAATCAGAAAACCCGTATTTGCCTGGATGTTGATGCTGGGATTGCTCGTCTTCGGAACCCTTTGCTTCACTCGGCTCGGGATCTCGCAGCTTCCGGACGTGGACTTTCCGGTCGTCACCGTGTCGGTGACGTGGACGGGGGCGAGCCCCGAGTCGGTCGAGACCGCCGTGACCGACGTGGTCGAAGACTCGATCATGAGCATCGAGGGAATCCGCAGCGTGAGTTCGACCTGTACCGAAGGGATTTCGACGACGAAGATCGAATTCGAGATGAACCGCGACATCGACGTGGCCATGCAAGAGGTGCAAAGCGCGGTTTCGCAGGCGGCAAGAAAACTGCCGGACGACATCGATCCGCCCACGGTGAGAAAGTCGAACCCCGATGACCAGCCGATTCTTTGGGCCGCCCTCACCGGAGGGAAAGACCTGCGCGAGAAGATCCTTTTTGCGCGCGATCACCTGAAGGACGACGTGACGACCGTCGAGGGCGTGGGTGACGTCAACCTCGGGGGTTACATCGACCCGAGCATGCGCATCTGGCTGAATACCGAAAAAATGCGCAAAAACGAGATCGCGGCCGACGACGTGGTGAATGCGCTCAAGCAGGGAAGCACTTTGACCCCGACCGGGTACATGGACAGCGGCGATCATGAATCCAATTTGAAAGTCCTGAGCGAGGCTGCGACCCCCGAGCAATTCGGACAGCTCGTGATTCCGACCCGAGGGGGGCAGCAGATTTGGACGAAGCTTCACATCAAAGACGTCGCCCGGGTGGAAGAAGGCTTGGCCGACGTCCGGAAGGTCGCCCGTCTGAACGGCGTTTCGGCCGTAGGCTTGGGCGTGATCAAGCAGCGCGGCTCGAACGCGGTTGCGGTCGGACGCGCCGTCAAGGCGCGCATCCGGTATTTGAAAGATCTTTTGCCGAAGGGGATGGGGCTGACTGCCGTCACCGACAGTACCCGGTTCATCGAAGAATCGACGCACGAATTGTTGTTCAATCTTGGGTTATCGGCCATTTTGACGTCGATCGTGTGTTATCTGTTTTTGGGCTCGATCAGTTCGGCCTTTAACGTCGTGCTGGCGATTCCGGTTTCGCTGGTGGGGTCGTTCATTTTCATTTATTTCTTCGGGTTCACCCTGAACACGTTCACCCTGCTGGCCCTTTCGCTGTCGATCGGGATCGTGGTCGACGACGCGATCATGGTGCTCGAAAACATCGTCCGTTATTACGAAAAAGGCATGGGGAGGGTCAAGGCCTCGCTGTTGGGGGCGCGCGAAATCACGGGAGCCGCCACGGCCGCGTCGCTCGCGATTCTCGCAATCTTCCTTCCCGTGGTCTTCATGAACGGGATCGTCGGGAAATACTTCTTTCAGTTCGGGATCGCGATGTCGGTCACGGTATTGATTTCGTTGCTGGAGGCGCTGACGCTGGCGCCGATGCGGTGTTCTCAGTTCTTGAGCGGCGGCCATGGCAACAAAGCTTCGCAGTGGGTGAACCGAAGGCTCGACTCGTTGGCGGCCTTCTATCATCGCGCGCTGGCTTGGTCGTTGAATCATCGCTGGAAGGTAGTCGGGGTTTCGCTCGTCCTGTTCGCAGGGTCGCTCTTCATGTTGAAGTTCATTCGCCAGGAATTCGTTCCGCCTCAGGATCAAAGCCGGTTTTTGATGTCGATTCAGACCCCGATGGGTTCTTCGCTCGATTTCACCGACAACATCATGAAGAAGATCGAAGAAAAACTGAAGGCTCGCCCCGAGGTCGACAGCTACTTCACCGTGCTCGGCGGTTTCGGCGGCGGCCTCGTCAACGAAGCGCACATGTTCGTCACGTTGAAAGACAAAGGCGATCGGCCTTATGCCGCTCCGTTCACGCATCGTCCTTCGCAGCAAGAAGTCATGGGATGGGCGCGGAAGGAGTTTTCGGTGATTCCGGGAGTCCGGCGCGCGTCCATGATCGATCTGTCCTTGAGCGGATTTTCGACGGGGCGGGGATATCCGATTCAGTTCCAGGTGCTCGGGCCGGAGTGGGATAAATTGGCGGAGCTGGATCATGAATTCATGAAACGCCTCGAAGGAAGCGGCCTGATGACCGACGTCTTCACTGATTACAACCCGAACATGCCCGAGGTGCAGGTCATTCCCGATCCCGACAAGGCGTCTCAGCGCGGAGTCACGATCGCGAACATCGCGACCACGATCAGCGCCATGGTCGGAAGCCTGAAGGTGAACAAATACACCGACGCCGCCGGACGGCGAAACGACGTGCTCGTTAAACTCGAAGACCGCTTCAACCGAAGCATCCAGGATTTGAACCGCATCTGGCTTCGCAACAACCGGGGCGAAATGGTTCCGCTGTCGCAGGTAATGACCACCCGGAAATCGGCGTCGCTGCTGACGATCGGACGTTACGGACGCGAGCGGACGGTCACGCTTTACGCGAACTTGGCGCCGAACAAATCACAGGCCGACGCGCTCGATTTCGTCAACCGGACGGCGAAAGAGATCCTGCCGAAGGGATACCACATCGTGTATTCGGGAAGCTCGCAGAGTTCGAACGAAGCGTTCAGTAGCCTGTTGCTCGCCCTCATTCTCGGGATCTTCGTCGCCTACATGGTGCTTGCGACCCAATACAACAGCTTCGTGCATCCCTTCACCGTGTTGATGGCGCTGCCGTTCAGCTTCATCGGCGCGTTCTTCGCGTTGGCTGCGATGAACATCTCGCTCAATATCTATTCCATGATCGGGATCTTGCTCTTGATGGGGATCGTGAAGAAGAACTCGATCCTGCTCGTCGATTTCACCAATCATCAAAGGTTGGAGGGAAAGAGCGTGACCGATGCCCTGCTGCACGCGTGTCCGTTGCGTTTGCGGCCGATTCTGATGACGTCGATCGCGACCATTTCGGCGGTGATTCCCGCAGCCTTGGCGCTCGGGCCCGGATCCGAGACGACGCGTCCGATGGCGGTCGTCGTGATCGGCGGGGTCATGACCTCGACGGTGCTGACCTTGATCGTGGTTCCGTGCGTTTACAGCCTCATGAGCAGGCTGGAGCGGCCGAAGCATGAGCAGGAACTCCATCAAGCGTTGATGGAGTTGGGCGAACTCAAGGAAAAGCCACCCATTCCCGTTTGATTACTTCAGTGAACTCATCTGAACGGCGGCGTTGTAGGCGTTCACGATGCCGCCGCTTACGGACAGATCGCTGAATCGAATAAGGTTCTCGCTTCCCGGTTGGGCGACCTGAAGGCCGTCGTATTGCGTGGTCGTGCTCATGAGCGCGTTTTTCACTTCTTGCGCCGTCGCGAACGGATACAGGTTCAGCATCAAGGCCGCGACGCCGGCCACTTCGGGCGAGGCCATCGACGTTCCTTGAAGCGATTTGTATTGGTTTCCGGGAACGGTCGAAACGATGTCGGTTCCGGGTGCGAACAGGTCGACCGAAGTCTTGCCCCAGTTCGAGAAACCGGCGGGAAGGTCCTGATCCGCTTGAGGCGACGAGGCGCCGACTTCGATCCAGGTCTCGATGTCGCGGGCTCCGGTATCGGCAAGCGTCCGTTTGTTCGGGAAGTTGTTGTCGTAGCTTTCGGTGTTCATGCCGTCATTTCCGGCGGCGTGGACGAGCAGCACGCCCTTGGCTTCGGCGTACTTCATGGCGGCGTCGACGTAAGCCTTTTGAGGCGAGAGCGGTTTTCCGAAGCTCATGTTGATGACTCGCGCGCCGTGATCGACGGCGAAACGAATGGCGTTGCCCACGTCCTTATCGCGTTCGTCTCCGTCGGGTACCGCGCGAACGGACATGATCTTCACGTTCAAAGCCTGCCCGTCGATTCCGAAATCGTTGCGGTCGGCGGCGATGATGCCGGCGACGTGGGTTCCGTGCATCGCGTCCGGTCCGGTGACGTCGTTGTTGCCGTAGCCTTTTTCGTCGAGGACTTCGGGATGATCGCCGACGACGGTCGACGAATCGAAATCGAGGTCGAAATTAATCTTGATGCCGTTCACGATTTTGGCGGCTGCTTGAGAGGTGTAACCGGCATTGAGAGCGCGAGTCGCGAGGTTCTTCGCGGCGATGACCTCCGTGCTGCTCGACGGAATGGCTGCGATTGCTTGAGTGGTTTCTTCCTTGAGCCCGTTCGCCCTTAAGAGCGCATAAGCCGCGACGACTTGCGAGAATGTGCTATATTCCGACTGCCTTGCGTTTTTTTGATCTTGGTACATTTTTTCGACCTTCGCGAGGTAAGTCCGCTCGTCGGACGAAAGGACGCCCGCTTGGGCTTTCTTTTTCATGCGCGCATATTCGCGGGTGACTTCGAGAGTGTTCGAATTGATGTTTTGTCCGTTCGGATTTCCGAGAAAGTTCCAGCCGTGAACGTCGTCGACGTATCCGTCGCCGTCGTCATCGATGCCGTTCGTGGCCTTGTCGTGTCCGTTCGCGTCCAGCCCGCTTTCGCCCGCGTTCGTCCAGATGTGTCCGGCCAAGTCGGGGTGGGTGATGTCCACGCCGCTGTCGACTACGGCCACGATCACTTGGTTTTTGTCCGCAGGAACATGAAACGAGCGATAAACTTTTTCGGTCGCGGTGCCTTGGACGTGGTCGGCCTCGGGGTCGAGCGTCGACCAAAGATCGGATTCTTTCGCGTTCTGATTCGAAATCGGGCTGACGATTTCGCCTTTGGCGTTGCGGACCGTGAATCGTTTTTGAAGCTCTTGGGTGCTCAGTGTGTCGAGTTCGTTTGAAAGTCGTTCCATCGCCGAAACAGACGACGAATTTTCGATCCCGGGCGAATCGGCGGCGAACGCGGGGCCGGCCAGCGAGAGAATCATCGCCGCACTCAGGGTGCAGGCCAAAAATTTGCGGGTTTTACATTTGAGAGAATGGGGGTGTGACATAAACGGCTCCTTCATGATGGGTGACGCGTTTCGAAGGTAGAGGGAGAGGGGTATTTTGTCAATGACGGTTGTTTAAAAAATGGATTTTTTAAATGATTATCATTGAAAGTGAAATGCTTCTTCGTTGATTGTGAAGAAAAATTAATATTTTTGTTTTCACCTGAAAGAAAAACCGTAGAATAAAATCCATCAGCCACAATCCACAAACCCAAAAGGAGTAAGCAGTATCATGATGACCTGGAAGAATCTGTCGAGCACTTCCGTGCTCGCGGTGATCGTTTTAGGGATGAATCTGGTCGGTTGTTCGTCGCAGACTCACTTTCTGCAGAACGTCGGCTTAAACGTCAGTCAACAAGGTCAGGAAAGCGTGATCAATCTGAGCGCGAAAGTCGATTTCGGGAACGCCTCTTTAGGCGCGATCGCGATTCCGGTGAATGATCCTCATACGGGGCTCAACATCGGCGAGGTTTCGCTCGACGGCTCGATGATCACTCTTTCGGTGAACGCCAGTTCGCTGTTGAGCGCGGACCCGTCGCTCGGTTCGGAATTGCCGAACGGCCGTCCGATTCCGAGCGCGCTCGGTGCTGCTTCGGGCGAATTGCTCGCGTTCCCGATTTTGAACCATTCGCGAGTCTACGTCGGCGGTGATTTGAAAACGCACGTGATCGCCGGAGTCGCCTTGGCGATTCAGGGAATGGACGGAGTCATGGGAAGCATCGGCGCGCCCGCGAATCTGTTCTTCAGTCAAACGTTCGGCTCGGTTGTCGGAGTCGCCGGCGTATACGGAAGCCCGGACGCGAACGAAAGCGGGATCGCCGTATTCGCGAATTATACGATGCCTCAATCGCAAACCCAAATGCTCATGACTCAGTCGGTGAGCAGAACCGTCTCGCACACGCAGACGGCGCGAAAAGCCGCCGAGGTGAAGATCAATCAAGGCTTAAGCGAAGACGACGAATACCACGTGTACAATTACTTCTACGGTAAACGGCGCGTGCTTCGCCCTCACTAGCGAAAACTGACCTGGCATCGAGGCTTGCTCGAAGCGGCGTCGCAGCTGCCGCTCTCGATGCGGTTTCCGAAAACCTGAATCCATTGCGCGAGCGCTGCCGAGTCGAACGTTTTTTCCTGATCCGGGAAAAGACGGACTCGGCAGTGCTCGTTTTCGCATTGAATGGTTTCAAAACGCAGTGTTCCCGTTTTGTGTTCAAGCGGGAGCGCGTCCCAGAGAAGCTTCGCGGATCGACCGGTGAACGTATTCGTCACCGATCCCGCCGAGGTCTGGATCGAGTCGGCGACCGAATTCCATTGATCGTCCTTCCAGAGTTTCAGATCCGGAAAACTCCCCGATTTCTTCAAAATCACCAGTGCGCTGTCGGCACGAAAAACCGCATGCCCGGTCAGCAGTTCGGGCAAAAACTTTCCCGTCTCGCAATCGGCGAGCAGCCAAAGCGTTTGAAACAGGGTTTCGCTCTTCAAAAGCAAATACTTCCCCGCGAAGTTCGGATGGCCGAGATCGGAATTGAGTTTTCGAATCGAATCTTTTTCGGATTGAGCCCGAAAATAAGAGTCATAATCAAGGGGCTTGCAATTCAGGCCCTTCTTGGGCGGAGTCGTGTACTTCGGGAACAGCGATTCGTAACGGGCTTGAAGCGGCGAGGATGCGGGAGCGCTTTTCGTCGACGCGCCTTTTTTCGACGAAGGCGCGGGGCTTGAGACGGCGGTCGAATTGACGGACGGATCGACCTTTGTCCATTCTTCGCCGCTCCAGGTGTAGTTCTCGTCCGGAGAGTTTTTTTGTTTCAAAGTCACGGAAAGACTGTCGGGACGGAACACGAGGTCCTGACCGGAAATTTTTTCGTGAAAGAATTTTCCGGTTTTACAATCTACGACGAGCCAAAGATTTTCCATCAGCAACTCGCTTCGAAGCAGCAAATACCGACTGCCGAAGTTCGGCTTCAGATCGGCCAAAACTTTCGCATTGACCGATTTCAGGTTCGATTTTTCGTTTTGAGCGACGAAATACGAGTTGTAATCCGGAGCATGGCAGAGTGGGGTTGAGGGGGCGGCGAACACGGCGGGGAGCAACAAAAGAAGGAAATGAATCATCATCTCGACTTTAACGGAAGCGGATCAAAGAATCATTTGCTTTTTGCCCCCAAATAGCATACTTCTGCCTCTAAGCAGTACGTAAAAGAATAATGGAGAGAGGGGTTCCCCATGAAGTTCGTTTTCGCTCTGTTCGGTTCGTTTTTGCTGTTCGCTCCGTTGGGAATGGCGCATTCTTGGTCGACGTCCGCTCCGCCTTGTCTCGACAAAACCGGAGACGCGTTGACGAATTCCAATACTCAGGTTTTAAACTGGCTCCATACTACGAAGAAGAATTTTACCGCTCGCGCGCTCGTGACGGGCACGGTGGTGAAGCGTTATGCCGATCGCACGGGTCATGCCCATTTCGCGATTGATATGAACGGCGATCATCGAGGCGATCTGGAAGTGATTTATCAGTACGACGCCGGAAAAATCCCGACGATTCAAAATGGCATGCAAGTCGCGGCCTGCGGCGATTACATCACCGATCCGAAGGGCTCGCCGAACGGCGGGATCATTCATTGGATTCACTGTCGCAGCCGTCCGGGCAATCACGCGGACGGATACCTCGCGCTCAATGGCACGGTCTACGGGTTTGAGCCACAGAATGGCGAAATCTGCGTGAATCCGCTCGACCCGTAAAAAACCGCCTACAAACTATTTTTTAATCCAGTTGTCGTCAACAGGGCTTCCCTGATTCTCTTTTGAGAGGGTCGGCATCCTGCCTTGTCTTTCGATCGCCTCCGGCTTCAGAACCCTCTCAAAAGAGAATCAGGGAAGCCGGTTCACTCAAACTGCATTCGCTTGCGCTTAATTTAATCCGGTCTAGTTAATCCCGCTGTTTCGCTTTAAGCTGGCGAGTCGCTGACGAGAGTCTTAACCTTTGAAATTTTGAATGATCGGAATTTCGTCGACCTTGCCCCGGAACGCGCCCTGATAAACGGACTGTTCCAGCCATTCGAGTTCGGGCGCAAGATCGTCTTTGAAGAGCCGCCGATTCCAATGGCGGTTCTGCGCATCCCAGCGGTAATTCCGTTGTTTCAGCAGGTCTTTCGACTCGAACGGAGCGCCCAGGGCCGAGATCTGCACCTGCGGACGTTTTGCGTTTTGAAGCAGTTCGAACAAATACGATTTTTGCGTTTCAGCGTCGGTGTGGCTGAGCAGGTACAGAAGCGCGTCCGAGTCGTTGAGCGCGCGGTGACTGTCGGTGAAAAAGCCGTGATAGATGCTCAAAATTTCGAGTTTTTGCGAGGGGAACCCTTTCGCGCTCCAGTCGATCTGCTTGAACGAGCATCCCCAGATGCGTTCTTGCGATACGGGCGAGTGCCGGTCGACGAACGGTCGGTCGAAACCGGCGTTGTGGGCGATGACGATCTGCGAATCGTGAAGAATGCGGTCGACCCCTTGCCAGTCGATGTGTTGGCCTCGGACCATGTCGTCCGTAATTCCGGTCAAGCGGGTGATTTCAGCCGAAAGCGGAGCGCCTGGGTCTTGAAATGCCGAGTAATCTTCTCCGAGCGCCAATACTTCGCCCGTGACGCGGTTGAAGCGGAAGGGGCGGATGCCGATTTCGATGATTTGATCGCGTTCTGAGGACAAGCCCGAAGTTTCGACGTCGATGACGGCTCCGTTTTTAATCAAGTCACTCTCGGACGGTGGTTCCGGAAAACGGAACATCGAGGCTTCCAGTTGCCGAAGGGTGACGGTTTTTCCGTCGGATGATTTGCCAATCCATTTAAATTCTGACATGCCCCGAGTCTAACACGGGCCTCAGCTCAAATCAAAAAAGCGTTTGATCTCGTCCGAAAGCTCGCGGATTTTTTCGAATTGGCCGTTTTTCACCCAGAAATCAGGGAAAAAATATTCACGGGCGCCGATCTGAACGCGGACTCCGCGGTTGAGGTGAACGTCACTCGAAGCGGCGTCGTAATCCTGCGGCAGATCGATGCTCTTTTGGGTTCCGCTCGGGGCGACCGCGCGAATGCGGACGTCGGGGTAACGACCGAGGTCGTCTTCGAGGAAATCCAGCAGATAAACGATGTCGAGATCCATCGAAACGCGGCGACGGCTCATGAGTCCTCCTTTTTCAGAATGCGTTCCATCTCTTTACGCTCGAATGAGAATTTTGCCAAGAGCTTGGGGCTATGGGACGCGATCCATCCGAGCGCGCCGTATTTCACGATTCGCCCGGCCAAGAGTACGAGGATGATCGAGCGAATCGGTACTTCAGCCAGCACGGCGATCGCGAGCAAAGGGTGGAGCGCGATCGGCAACAGCGAGACCACGAAAATCGAGCGCAGCCCGTAAAGGTTCATCCAGTGTTCGGAAGAGCGCCAAAGCGCGTTGTGGTCGAGGCCGTGCACCCAATGCTGCGCGGTTTCGAGCCCGTAGTTTTGCACGACGAGCATGAATAAAAAACACCCCATGACGAACCCGACCGTGGTGCATGCGGAAAGGACGAGCCAGCGACGCGGGACGGAGAGTACCGAGGTGATCAAAAGAGTGTCGATCGGAATGACGAAAATAAAAAGATCGAGCGTGGCCGAGAAGGCCAGCAAAATGGGATACCAGGGCTTCTTCACATAGCGTTCAAGTCTTCGGACGAATCGAACCGCCGCTTTCATCATTTCAGCGTCTCGAATTCCGCCATAATCGGCAGATGATCGCTGATCTCGTTCCATCCGCCGTGGCGAAGCAGCTTGACCGAGCGGCAAACGAGATTGCGATAATAAATCCGGTCGAGCGCCAGCATCGGCATGAAGCTCGGAAAAGTCTTGGCGTGTTTTCCGGTGATCTCGACGAAGGCTTCCTGCAACCCATGATCACGCCGAAGAACGGAGGTCGCGTTTTTTCGCCAGTCGTTGAAATCGCCGGCCAGAATGAGCGGAACGTCGGCCGGAACGTGCTCCATCAGACGGTTCGAAATCCTTCGGATCTGCTGAACCCGGTCGTTCTCGCGCAGATTCAGGTGCAAAGAGAACGCATGAAGCGGAAGCGCCTCGCCCACGGGGCTGCAATCGATCGCCGCGTGCAAAAGACCCCGGCGCTCGTAGCGGTTGAGTGAAATATCCTGATTTTCGAACGAGAGGATCGGAAAGCGGCTCAAGATCGCGTTGCCGTGATGGCCTTTCGTATGGACTGCGTTTTTACCATACGCAAAATGAGGCCAAGTGCGGTCGGCCAGGAATTCGAATTGCGACGAACTGTGATGGACCCCGCCTACTTCTTGTAAATGGACGAGATCGGCGTTCGTGGCGCGGATGGATTCCTTGATCTGTTCGAGAATGAAGTGTCGGTTCCCGATCGAATACCCTTTATGGATGTTGTACGTCAGTACTCGGATTTTCACAAAAACCCCCGAAAAAGATAAAACAGCCGTTCCAGCAGTTTTTGCGGGAGCGAACGGCGCTTCCAGGTTTCGAGCGCAAGCTCTTCCGAAACCGCGAGGTCGTCGAGGAACTGCCGTTGAACGAGGGCGCGGTTTTCGGGATGCGTGAGAACGACGTCGGCTTCGTAATTCTGAAACAGGCTCAGGTGATCGAGGTTCGACGAACCGATGCTGACGAGATCGTCGATGATGACGATCTTCGCGTGCATCATCGACGGAAGATAGGCGTAGATCCGCGCGCCGCCTTTGAGAAGGGCGCCGTAACGCGATTCCATCGCGTATTGGACCCCGAAAAAATCGCTGACTTTCGGAACCAACAGCCGCACGTCGATGGTTTGGGCGCTTTGAATCAGTTGCCGCAGCAGTCGTTGATCGGGGATGAGGTACGGATTCGCGATCCAGACGCGCGACCGGGCGCGACCGATTTCGCGGATCAGCGCCTCGTGGAAATACTTGCGCTGAAAGAACGTAAAATTCAGGATCACGCGCGGATGAAGGCGGCGGAAAAACCGTTCGAGTTTTTTGCGTTGGCCGAGCGGGGGGTCCGATTCGTTACAGGTGCTTTGAAAGGCTTCGAACAAGGCGTTCACGCCGGGACCGGTGATGCACACCCCCGTGTCGCGCCACGAATGGCCGGGAAAGGCCGATGCGAGATGATGGGCGCTCACGTTCATGCTGCCGACGAACGCGGTCTGTCCGTCGACGATGAAGAGCTTGCGGTGATTGCGGCGGCGGAGTTTGTGGAGTCCGAAGATCAGCGAACGGACGCCGATCGACTGCCAGAATTTGCGTGACGGTTTTTGCCAGGGGAGCGGATGAAAAAAGCGGATGTGAATGCCGAGCAGGCGGTAATGTTCGGCGAGTTCGCGAGTCCATTGCGACCCGCCGACGCCGTCGATCAACAGCCGGACTTTGACTCCGCGTCGGGAGGCTTTGGCCAAAAGATCGAGGATGCGCAGCCCTAAGACGTCGAGGTCGAAGATGTAGGTCTCGAGATCCACGCGGGTTTGCGCGGCTTCGATCGAAGCGCAAAAACGCTCGAAGAAGGAATCGCCGTCGTTGAAAACCGTTTCTTCCCGCCAATCGTCGTTTCGATCCGGCACGCTCATGTTGTTCAGAATAGCCCGGAACGCCTTCAATGATGAGTGTAAAATCGGGTGTCGCTCGGATTTTTCGGCTGATTTTTGCGTTTGAGCAGGGCGACGTTCGGGTTCTCTTTCCGGAAATTCGATTCGATGAAGCTCCAATGGATGATCTGGCAGAAATTTTTGCAATACTCCGCCCGTTTTTCCTGCTGATCGAGATAATACGCGTGCTCCCACACGTCGCAGACCAACAAGGGGATTTCGCCGTCGGCCAAGGGGTTCCCCGCGTTTTCGTAGGCCCGGATGGCGAGTTCGCCTTCTTCGGTTTTGACGAGCCAGACCCAGCCCGATCCAAACAGTTCCTTGCAGGCCTTTTGGAATTCTTCGATAAAATCCTCGTAAGAGCCGAAATAGGCTTCGAGTGCGCGTTTGAATGCGGCGGAGGGTTGATCGGCCGTGTCGGCGGCGCGACCTTCCGATCGGCTTTCAGATCGATTTGAACTCGGCGCCATGCATGACCAGTAAAACGTATGGTTCCACGCCTGAGCCGCGTTATTGAAGATCTTGCGTTCTCGTCCCGTCTTATTCGCGGTTTCGAGCAGGATTTCGTCGAGGTCGCGGTTCTCGTACGGTGTCTTGACGATCAGCTCGTTGAGCGTGTCGACGTATTTGCGGTGGTGCTTCAGGTAATGATGCTCCAACGTGTTTTTCGAAATGAAGGGTTCCAGGGCGTCGAGCGAATAAGGAAGCGGTGAAAGTGAAATCGACATGCTGAGGAACCTTTCAAGGAGTGTTCCACGCCGAAGCCCGTCTTGAGCGCGATCAAGGCTCCTGGCGGGGGAAAGACGCCCTCGGAACGGGGACGTCAGGTGCTTAATTGCCTGACGGCGGTGCCGAGCTCCGAGACCAGGCCCGAGAGCTTGGCGTGGTCTTCGTCGCGCGCGGCGGATTCGATCGCTTCGCCCAGCTTCGAAAGGTGGTCGAACCCGAACGCCTGGCCGTTGCCTTTCAGTTGATGGCCGATCCGTTCGATCGTCTTGTAATCGCGTTTTGCGAGCGATTCTTCGCATAACGGCATCTCTTTTTTTCGGCGTTCGATGTAATTCAATTTCATTTGCGCTGGGATTTCCATGGCCACCGAATAACATCAAAAAATGCCGTCGGCAAGATCGGGGCGAATCTCCCCGGCGGTCGCCGATGGCATCGGCATTGCAATGGTCTGCGATGGGATGGTGAACATGATGAATACGAAAAAATTGAAATTAGCGTTCGTGGCAACCCTTTTTGCGCTGTCGTACGGATGTTCGTCGACGATCGAGAAGGCCGACATTCCTTCGAGCGCGAATCCGACCGATGAAGTTTCGAAGCTGGAAAGCGATCTTTCTTACGGACGAAGCAACGACTTCGACATTTTGGATCGCGAAGATTTCAATCATAGCCGCGACCGGCTGGCTGAGGCGAAGAAGAAGCTTCGCGAGAACGAATCGCGGGACGACGTGCTCGACGAGCTTCGTTACGCCCGTGCTTATTACGAACGGGCCAAGACGCTTTCGACCGAACGTCGCGACAAGATCGAAACCGTGCTGAACGCGCGTGAAGCCGCGTTGGACGCCGGCGTCGAACGGCTTCCGAGCCTTGCGGACGAATGGAAGGACACCGACGACGAGGCTCGTAAGCTGGCCTCGAAAGACATCGGCGACATCGGAACCGACGAGGTGAAGGACGTTCAGGCCCGGTACTCCGACCTTCAATTTCAGGCCGTGAAAATGGATTATCTCGGAAACGCCCAGTCGATCATCGAGGACGCCAAAGACAACGGCGCCGCTTCCAAAGCGCCGAAGACCTTGAAACAGGCTGAAATCGACTACGCAGCGGCCGAAAACTGGATCTCGGCGAATCGAAGCAATCCGAGTCAGTTCAGTTCGGACGTCGATCGCGCCAACGAAAGCGCGAATCGCTTGCGTGACGTGATGGTGTACGCCGATAAACAGGGCGACAACTTTAACGAGGATGCGGCGATTCAGCTCGTGATGCAGGACGAACGGATTCACCGCCTTGACAACGAAAACGCGCAGATGATGGATCGAATGGACGAGCAAGGCTCGAAATTGAGCGACGCCCAACGGCAGGTCGCGCTTCAGAAGGCGATCGACAACGCCCGCAAGGAGTTCAAACCGTCGGAAGCGGACGTTTATCAGCAAGGCGACAAGCTTTTGATCCGGATGAAAGGCGTGAGCTTCCAAACCGGCAAGGCGACGCTCCCCGAGAAAGCCGATCCGTTACTCGACAAGGTGCAGATGATCGCCGACGATCTGAACGCGAAGGACCTGCTGGTTCAAGGACACACCGATTCGACCGGCAGCAAAAAAGTGAACCAGGCGCTTTCGGAAGAGCGCGCTCAGTCCGTGGCGGATTATCTCGAACAAAAAGGAATCGATTCTTCGAAGATTCGCGCGGAAGGATACGGGGATTCGTCTCCGCTGGCACCGAACCGCACGAAGGCCGGCCGGGCTCAAAATCGTCGAATCGACATCGTGATTACTCCGGCGAGTGAGCAGATGTAACGCTGACTCGCATGGGGTGAATGCGGCAGGGAGCGATCCCTGCCGCTTTTTTTTAGAAGGATCTATGACGAAGAATCGGCTCTTTTTTCGGAGTTTCACCCTGGCGGTCCTGTTTTCGGGCTCCGTGCACGCGGCGATCTTCGTCGAGCCCGGACGAAGCTACGAATTCGCCGATTCCACCATTCGTTATCCCGAACCGCTGCGAGAGCGCTCTTCGATTCCGATCGGTCCCGGAGGACCGGGCATGGCCGTTCGGATCGGAGGCGATTTCGCCGAATCGTTTTTTACAGCCATAGACGCCCGGTTTTTGAGGCCGCGAGTGAGGGACGCCGTGCACGCGTACGAGTCGGTGGCCAATGCCTTCCTTTGGGGACCGGTCGTGGGGATGATTCCCTGGCCGGGCTTCCGCCTGTGGGCGAGCTGGATCGCGGGCGGCGGGATCACGCCCGATTCGGGGCGCGGGTTCAACGTTCGTTATCATCGCGCGCGCGGTTTTCGCATGGGGATGAAGTTCCGGGTGCTTTTCATGAACGCCCATTTCGAGTATCAGCGGGCGACGTACGGCGATTTGGAAATCGCCAACGTCGTGAATCGCGGCTCTCGGCTGCTGGATCGCTCGTACGTGCTGAGTTTAAGCTTTCCGTTGGAGGATTAATGAAGGGGAGGCTGCGGGGGCTGCTCTTCCGGCGAATGCGGACGGTGCGGTGGCGCGGGAGTGGAGTGCGACTCCGAGTGCGTTTCAACCACGTCGTCGATCAATTTCCGGATCGCCTCGTGAAGGGGCGACGGCTGGGGCAGCATGGGCTGCTTCGGAGGCTTGATTCGCGAGACGGCCACCGCGGTGACGACGGCGGTACCGACGAAAAGTCCGAGCCCCGAAAAGACGAGAAAACGCGAATGTTCGGCGAACTCGATACCCGCGATCGCCGCTAAAATACCGGCCGAGCCCAGGATGGCCAGGACGAGCGACGCGATCAGGATCAAGACGAAGCCCCGAACCTGTTGGGCGAGGTGATCCAAAGCGTGGCGTTGCGAGGGTTGATGAAGAAAGTAATGATCGACCAGGATGGCCGCAAAAGTGCCGATGATTTTTAACATTCCAGTGACTCCCCAAACGATGAAAAAAGGGCCGAAGAACGATCAAAAAATCCTTCGGCCCGAAAGACGTCGATTTTCAGGGCGCGCGTCATCCGCGTCGCGCCTGAAAGAACATGCCGAAGACCAAGCCCACGGCGGCGGCGCCCAAGATCGAATAAAACGGGTGATTGCGAACGACCTTGGCCGACTGCTCGCTCATCTCGTCCAGTCGGTCGCGAAGATCGTGATAACGCGATTCGATTTCTTCGCCGATCCGCGAAAGGCTTTTTTCGGTCTTTCGCATGGAATCGTTGAGACGGTCGTGAACGGGGCCATTCATCGGATGGCTTCGGTTTTCGGTACTGGTGTTGGCGTTGGTTTGTGCCATAAGGAACTCCTTTCGTGGAAGACGTGCAACCTCGTTGGTGCAACTTAAATGCCATTCAAGAATTGACGAACATGTCTCAGAATCACTTCGAACGCCCCTTTTTTGTCGAGGTGCCCGAGATAACGAAAGTGCCGCGTCGAGGGCAGACGGCATTCGGCGCCGGATTGCCCCGAAAAGGTGATGACGCCGACCTTGCGCGATTCCCAGTCGAGCAGAAGATCGGGGTCGCTCGTAAAGATCCGCTCGGCTTCGAGGATCGTTTTCAGTCCGTTCATCGAAGTTCCGTCGTGATGAGGGAGGTTCCAGTCCAGCACGAGAAAATCGTAAACGTCTTCGAGCAGAAAGCGGATCGCCTCGTAGGGATGCGCGGCGGTAGTGACTTCGAACTCGCGAGTGGCTTCGAGCGCCGACTTGAGCAACTCTGCGATTTCCAGATCGTCATCCGTGATCAGGACCTTTCTTTTGACGGGACCGCCTTTGGACCGGCGGATCCAAAACGGCAGTCCGGGATGAAAGGGCAAGGGCGCCAGCGCGTTTTCCGAGTTCATGATCTTCTGAAAAGAGCAAAAGGAATACCAAAGTGAATGGCCCGAACCGGAGGGGCGGAGTGCTCCTTCTTTTCCTCGTTTTGGGGCAAAAAGGAAGAGGGGGTCTTTCCATTTTTCCCTGCCTCGGGGCAAGCTCATGGGCGATTTGTGGAAAAATTCCATCATTCCAAAGAGTAAGCGTTTCGAGTTTTTTTGGCACGCCCTCTGCAGTCTTCTGAAAATGAGGAATCAAACCCCAAGACAATATCAAAAACAATGCTGAGAGTGTTGCAATATTGACTCGCAGCATAAATTCCAATAAGGTGGGACAACATGACAACAGGAATAGATACACCCGCAACCGATTACAATCTAACTACGGATTCTCAGATTTCCAAAATTATGATCGTCGATGACGACGAAGATACGCTCGATCTGGTCGAAGCGTTCTTCAAGCCCAAGGGGTTTGAGGTCATCAAATACGCGGATGCCGAAAAGGCGCTCGAAGACCTCACGCAAAATAAAATCGAGTGCGACGTCGTGATCACGGACCTCATCCTGCCGAAAGTTTCGGGCCTGGAGTTCACCCGGTCGCTCATGGATCGCGAGTGCGACATCCCCATTATTCTCATCACCGCGAACAAAGCGGTCGAAAACGCGATCGAGGCGATCAACGCCGGTGCTTACGATTTCGTGGTGAAGCCCCTTCATTTTCCGCAGCTGTTGGTTTCGGTTCAGCGGGCGCTTCATTTCAGCAAGATCAAGCGCGATCATGCGGCTCCGAAAGCGGGGCATTTGAAGGAAGGCCTTCCGCTGCCGGGAATCATCGGCAAAAGCCCGGGCTTCTTGAAGGCGCTCGACCTCGCCAAGCGCGTGGCTATGACGAACTCGAATGTCTTCATCAGCGGCGAGAGCGGGACCGGTAAAGAGGTGATCGCCAAGGCGATCCACCAAATGGGCGAGCGAAAAGATAAACCCTTCATCGCGATCAACTGTTCGTCGATCCCCGAGACGCTGCTCGAATCCGAGCTTTTTGGACATTCCAAGGGCGCGTTTACCGGCGCTGCCGACAAGAAAATCGGTCTTTTCGAGGAAGCCGACGGCGGAACGCTGTTTTTGGACGAGATCGGCGATCTGAGTCTGCCGCTGCAGGCGAAACTTCTGCGCGTGCTTCAGGAGCGTAAGATCAAGCGCATCGGCGAAAACCAATTCCGGAACATCGACGTGCGGATCATCTCGGCGACTCACAAAGACCTCCGTAAGGAAGTCCACGAAAAGCAGTTCCGTGAAGATCTGTTCTTCCGACTGAACGTGATTCAGATCCGCATTCCGCCGCTTCGCGAGCGAAAAGAAGACATCGTGCCGCTGGCCGAGTTCTTCATGAAAAAGTTTTCGAGCGCCAACAGCGTCGGACAAAAGCAATTTTCGGACGAAGCCATCGAGCGGTTCTTGGCTTATCCGTGGCCCGGCAACGTGCGCGAACTCGAAAACATGGTCGAGCGCGTGGTGGTGTTGAGTTCGGGCGAGATGATCACGACGTTGGACTTGCCCGAAGAAGGCGCGTTGAACGAGCCCAAGGCTCCGGCGGGCTCTCTCCACGGCGAAGTCGATCAGGTTTTCAGCACCGGAAAGACCGATCAGGTACTGACCGTCGATCAGGTGGTGAAGCGCTATATTCAGATCGTCCTGAACAAGAACAATGGAGCGCGCGAAAAAACGGCGCGCGAACTCGACATCGACCGCAAGACGCTTTACCGCAAAATCCAGGAAATGGAACATTCCAAAACCCAGGAAATGGGCCAAGGGATGCCCCAAGGGATACAAAGATGACCAAAATTCTGATTGTCGACGATGATCAGAATGACATTCAAAATCTTTCTCAGTTGATTCAGTCCGAGGACGTCGAAATCGTCCGCTCTGAGTCGGCCGACAAAGCCATCGAAGTCCTGACGTCGTCGGATATCGCGCTTGCCCTGATCAACATGCAGCTTCCCCGCAGCGGCGGGCTGGAGCTGGCTCAGCAGATTCGCTCGATGAATCGCTATCAGGACTTGCCCATGATCTTCGTCACTCCTCATCAGCAGGATCAGGAGCTGATCGTGCAGGGCTACGAGTCGGGGGGGGTGGACATCCTCTTCCGTCCCCTCAATCCCGTCATCGTCCGAAGCAAGGTCCGCGCGTTCGTCGAACTTCGCAAGAAGACGGATCAGCTGAAGAAAAGCATCCTCGAACTCGTTCAACTGAAGATCGAGGCCGAAGCGGCGAACAAGGCCAAGACCGATTTTCTCGCGAACATGAGCCACGAGATCCGAACCCCGCTTTCGGGTGTCATCGGCTTTTCGGAAATTCTGGCCAGCCCCGAATCGACCGAGGCCGAAAAGAAACGCTGCCGGAAGGCGATCAACCAGAACGGCAGCCAGTTGATGAAGCTGATCGACGAAATCCTCGATTACTCGAAGATCGAATCGAACCAGCTTGAACTCTTGCCCGAGTCGTTCTCGCTTTACGAGCTGTTCCGTTACGTGAGCGAGACCCTCTCGCCCCGGGCCCACGAGAAGAACATCGACCTTCGCTTCAAGGTCGACGCGATCGCGCCCGAGGACTGGTACTGGGGCGACTCGCATCGGATCAAACAGGTTTTGCTCAACATCATCGGGAACGCGATCAAGTTCACGCATGAAGGCGAGGTCGAAGTCGCGGTTTTGATCGAGGGCAACCGCGATCAGAAGGTGACGATCGAGATCAGCGACCGGGGCGGCGGCATCGACGAAAAATTCATTCATTCGCTTTTCACTCCGTTTACCCAGTCCGATCTGACGACGTCGAAGCAGTTCGGCGGCGCGGGGTTGGGCCTGGCGATTTCAAGGCGGATCATGCGCCTGATGGGCGGCGACGCGCGGCTCGTGTCGACCTCGCCTGCGGGCTCGGTTTTCGAAGTCAGCTTTTGCGTGAAGCGCGAGGAGTCGAAACCGCGCTCCAAGCCCAAGAAATTCTTTTTCGGGAACGAGGTCGAAATCGCGTCGGTTTTAACCGGAAAAACGATTCTTGCGGTCGACGATTCGTTCGATAATCTGGAGCTGCTCGAATTCATGCTCGACGAATACCAGGTGAAGTTGACCTGTGTGCAGGACGGCAACACCGCTTGCGATCTCGTCAAGCATTCGTCGTTCGACCTGATTTTGATGGACATCCAAATGCCTCAGCTCGACGGCTACGAGACGACGAGGCGGATCCGGGCGTCGGGTTTTGAGGGTCCGATCGTGGCGCTCACCGCGCACGTCATCCGAAACGAAATCGAGAAGTGCTACGCCGCCGGTTGCAACGGCGTCATCGGCAAACCTTACTCGAAAACTTCGCTCGTCAGCGCGATCACGCAGTATTTTCAATCCTGAAGGCGGGGCGGAAATTTTCCGGCTCGACGGTCGAATGTGCCACGAAGATCGCTTTCGGACGGTACGAAAAGCCTCTCGCCGTTGGCACCCCTCTTGCTTCGTTTTTGGGTAATCGATTCACAACCAAGTTTGACATTGGGGGTTACATGAAACAAGTTCTCGTCGTCGACGACGACATCGAGCTCGCGCATTTACTATCTATTCGACTGAACCGACGATTGGGAAAAGTGGATCACGTTCAAATTCAGATCGCGGGAGATCCTTACGAGGCCATGAACCTGATGGCCGAAAACGCGTTCGATCTGGTCCTTCTGGACTGGCACCTCCAGGGGCTGACCGGTCGGCAAACCTTGATGATCGCTTCGCGCGATTTCGATCGCGACCCGAATCTTCCTGAAGAGTGGAAGAAAAAGGCCGCTTCGGTCGTCGTGATGTCGGCCTCAGGGAAGCCGCAAGAGTGCGTGATCTCCGGCTCCCGGTATTTCAACTACGCCGGCTATGTCGCCAAGGCTGAGGGTCTTGATCGGATCACGAATCGGGTTCAGGAGTGCCTATGAAGCGGTTCGGAGTTCCCCGGTACCACTGGTACAACGTGAAGCGCAATTGGTCGACCTTGCTTTCCAGCACGAAAGCGGTCGCCAAAGAAGTCGCCGAAGACGAACTCGAACACCTCGTTTCGCTCGCCAATCAATCCCTGCTTTCGCTCAACCGTTGGATGAAAGAACGTGACCGGAAAAAGAAAAAGATCGTGAAGCGTCGGCCTACCGTTCATTAAGCGCGCATTGACGTGCCCTTGAGGGTCGGGCTAATCTAAAAGGGATGGACCTTCAACGACTTTTGGACCGGGCCTCGGGGCGAGGATATCCCTTTTTGCTCGCGCTGATCGCGGCGGTGGATTACATCCTGTTTCTGGTGCCGATGACTCCGCTCACGGTCGCATCGGTCGCGATCGTTCCTCGCCATTGGGTTCGGATCGCCTTGGCGATTACCCTGGGCTCTTGGATCGGAGCCATGGCCTTCGAAATCGTGGTCGCTCATCAGGGAATTCCGCTGTTGCAGTGGCTCGCCCCCCGGATGTTGCATTCTCACGGTTGGGAACTCATGCAGGTTTGGATCGGCCGCTACGGCTTTTGGGCGCTCTTCGCAGTCGCGCTGTCGCCGACCGTGGATCATCCCATCGTCGCGCTTGCCGGATTGTCGAAGCTTCCGGTCGTTGAGGTTGCCTTGGTTCTGCTTGCCGGCAAAGCGGTCAAATACTTCTTCTTCGCCTGGTGTGGGGCCAATGCTCCGGGCCTTCTTCGAAAACTCAAGATCATCAAAAAATGAGCAATTTTCCCAGCTGAGAAGGGAAAATCGCCCGCTGATGTCCGAACGAATCGGACGAGCTGGACGACAAACGTCCTGCGCGGTGGCATGCGGATTGCTTAACGAAAAGCAACTCATGAAGAAGGCACCTGTGTATCGCAAAATGATTTTTCCGGCATTGCTGGCCTTGTGTTCGTGGTCGGCATGCTCGACGATCCGAGCCCCGCGCGTTTCCAGGCATGCCACGCCGAAACCGCTGGTTGAGCCTTTAGGCGAGGCAGCAGTTTACGAAAGTTTCATGGCGGCCCGGATCCGATAACTCGCCGTCGCCCGCCCGAGCGTCGCGAAGCCGATCCGGGTCGACATGAATGTTGACTCAAGCGAATACATAATTTTTAGATAATTTGACGAAAGACAAGTTTTAGGGTTTAATGCGCCGCCGGGATTGGAGAGACGAGTGGAGACCACCGATGATAACGGGACAGAGAACAACGGGAAAGATACTGATCGTCAACGAAGATGAACGCGAGTCCGTCGATCTGATCTCCGCCTTGAACGACGAAGGTTTTCGGCCGTTGATCGCGAACAATCAGGATCAAGCGTTTTCAGCGTTGAAAGAGCACCGGCCCGAGCTGGTGATTCTCAATCTTTCTCCCGCGCTGGCCACTCCCTTCTGCCGCCGCCTCAAAGATCAAAGCGAGTCTTTCATTCCGGTTTTGCAGCTCGTGCAGCGCGAATCGGCGAACCTCGATCTGCTTCGGGATTCCGAAGCGCCGGCCGAAAGTTATCTCATCCAACCCGTCGAGCCCCTTTCGCTATTGACCACGACCCGTTCACTGCTTCGGCTGAAAGAAGCGAGCGATTCGCTCGACCGCGCGAATCGGGCGAAGACCCAGTTTTTGGCGAACCTTTCGCACGAAATCAGAACTCCGATCAGCGCGATTCTGGGTTTTACCGAGCTGTTGCAGGCCAGGCAAGACGATCGCGGACGGCGGGATCTGGGGCGTCGGATCCGGCTGAACGGAAACCACCTGCTTCGGTTGATCGACGACATTCTGAATCTTTCCAAATTCGAGGTGGGAAAGATCCAGGTTCGCAAAGAATCTTTTTCCGTCACCGAAATCATCGACGACGTGTTGAAGGTCGTGGTACCCGCCGCCGACGCCAGGGGCATTCGCATTCATTCGCGCTTCGCCCTCAACGGATTATCGATCATTCATTCCGATCCGGTGCGCTTCAAACAGATCGTGACGAACCTGATGACGAATGCGGTGAAGTTCAGTACCGGCGGAAAGATCGACGTTCGGGTTTTGAATCAGGGCATGCTCGTCGTCGAAGTCGAAGACTACGGCATCGGAATGAGCGAAGAAGAACAGCAGCGGATTTTCAAGCCGTTTTGTCAGGCTGACCTTTCGATCGCGAAACGCTTCGGCGGGTCGGGGCTGGGCCTTGCGCTCTCGAAACAGATCGCCCAGGCCTTGGGCGGCGATCTTGAGCTGAAATCGAGCGCGCCGGGGCGCGGTTCGTGTTTTCGCGTCTCGATCGATCCGGGCCGCGTAAACGAGCGGATGATCGAAAAAACCGGGATCGTCACCGACCAAGAGCGCAGCAAGCAGCTTCAGAACGTGCGGGTTCTGCTCGTCGACGATTCGAGCGACAACGAAGAGCTGATCCGGTTTTATCTGCAGCACGACGGCGCGAACGTCGAAGTCGCTCACAACGGCTACGAGGCGATTTCGAAGGTCGAAACCCGGCCGTTCGACGTCGTTTTAATGGACGTTCAAATGCCCGAAATGGACGGTCTCGAAGCCACGCGGCGATTGCGCGCCTCGGGGGTGAAGACTCCGATCATCGCGTTGACTGCGCATGCGCTTCGCGAGGAAGTCCATCGCTCGTTGGACGCCGGTTGCGATGCCCACCTGACCAAGCCGATCGCCCGCAAAGAGCTGGTCGAACGCATTCGGGGGCAGCTGATCGAAAGCTCGGTCTGGATGAATGCCCCTCAACATCTGATGTAGAACTTGGTTAAGGAGCCAATTCGCGGATCATTTGGATCAGTTTTTTCACGTCCACCGGCTTGGAAAGATAAGATTGAAAGCCCGAGGCCAGGCTCTTTTGACGGTCTTCTTCGCGGGCGTAGGCCGTGAGCGCGATCGCAGGGCGTTCACGCGAAGCCGCCCGGGAATCGCTTCTCAGTTTTCGGATCAAAGTGTAACCGTCTTCGTCCGGAAGCCCGATGTCGCTGATCACGACGTCGAATTCGGTGCGGCCGCATTTTTCGAGCGCTTCGCGGGTCGAATTCGCCGTATCCACCCGGGCTCCGGCCTTTTGCAGGACGAAGCTCATCAGGTCGCGCGAGTCGCGGTCGTCATCCACCACGAGCAGGTGCAGGCCTTCCAGGTTTTCGCGCGTTTCGGGCCGGGCGGCCTCGACCACGCTCTCGGCCCGGGCATTCGCGAACGGGAAAGTGATACGAAAGCGTGCTCCCCGGTCTTTCCCTTCGCTGAAGGCCTGTGCCGTTCCGCCGTGAAGTTCGACGATGTGGCGGACAATCGAAAGACCTAAGCCCAAGCCCCCGTACTGGCGGGTCGTGGTGCTGTCTTCTTGGCGAAAGCGTTCGAACAGATGCGGCAGAAAATCGGGATCGATCCCCCGCCCGGTGTCGATGACTTCGATCACGCTCAGCTTTTCGCCGTCGATCGGCTCGCTGAAAACCTTGAGCGTGACTTGTCCGTCGCGCGGAGTGAATTTGATCGCGTTCGAGAGCAGATTCCAAATCACTTGATGCAATCGGGTCGGATCGCCAAGCACGGTGCAGGGGCATTCGGTCAAATGCAGGCTCAGTCGGACTCCTCGGGCTTCGGCGCTGAGCCGTACGCTTTCGACGACCGAGCGGGCCAGCTCGGTCAAAGAGACGATCTTCGGTTGAAACGAAATTTTTCCGGTGATGATGGCCGAGATGTCGAGCAGGTCGCTCACGAGCTGGTTTTGAACCGATGCGTTGCGGGCAATGGCTTCGATCGACGTTTCGAACGAGGGAATTCGCCCATCCTTGTTTTCGGCCGCTTCCTGTTTCAACAGCGAGGCATGGCCTAAGATCACGTTCAAGGGGGTACGGAGTTCGTGCGAAAGCGTCGCCAGGAATTCGTCCTTCATGCGGCTGGCCTGTTCGAGTTCGGCGAACCGACGCTTGAGTTCGAGGCTCATCGCCTTGAAGTTCTCGATCAACGAGCGGATCTCGATGAATTCGGTATTCGGCCAGAGAATGTTTTTCTGCGTCGCCTTCGAAGTCAACCGCTCGGGCAGGTTCGTCGTCTGAGAAGAAAGACGCGCGAGCGGATCGCCGATCAAGGCCGCGAGCCATTGCGAGGCGAGCAGGATGAGCAGAATCAGGACGAGGAGCATGCTCATCGCGCGGACGTATTGATGAAAAACGGCGTCCCGCTGATCGGCAAGCGGAATCTCGACGTAAAGTTTCCAGTCTTCGAGACTGGTAAGAGGAGTCATCAGGCCGATGGTGGAGCGACCCCATCGATCCATCGGCGTCAGGCCGGGATCGCTCGGCCAGCGATGATAGAAATTGTTCGAATGCAAGGTCACGTTCGGGTCGAACAGGGGCAGGACGAAAGAAGTTTGGGAATTCATGAGCGGGTAATTCGAACTGATGATCCTTCCCTGCGAATCAATGATGACCGCTCGGTCGTCGCGGTCGGAATCGCTCATATTCAAGACATCCGTCAGATGATCGAGGCTCAGCGCCGACGAGACGATCCCCCGAAAACGGCCTTGGGTCAGGATCGCGGCGTTAATCGTAATCAAGGGATGGACGATTCCGCCTTTCGAAAGGAAGACGGGGTCCATGGAGACGGTCCGAGTTCCGCTTTTGAGCGCCTGAAAATAACTGCGATCGGAAAAGTCCTTTCCGAGCGTGCCTTCGCCTTCGGCGTTGACGAGCGGGTCGAGTGCCACGACTTTTCCGTTCGCGTCCCAGATCGAAATCGATTCGAAATCGGGCGAAGAGGCCCGAAATTCTTGAAGCAGGTATTGAAGCTTCTTCGGGGTCGGGTTCTTCATGGATTCGACGAGCCTGGCCACGAGTTGAACGACTGATTGATGCTGTTCGCGCCATCGCGCCGAAAAAAGCGAGATACCGCCGCTCAGGGTTTCGAGCCGGGCTTGGGTCGCGGTTTCGACCTGCTCGACGACCTTGCGCGCGTTCAGCACAAGGATGATGAACGAGGGAATGATCGCCGCCGCGACGAAAATGTTGAAGACGGTTTGAAAGACCGAGCGCTGACGCTTCATCCGAAGGAACGAAAGCTTCGACAAAGGGGTGTGCTCCAGCAGCAGGCTTGCGACGACGGCGTTGAAGATTTCGTTGATGGCTTGTTTGATGGCCGCCAGTAACGCTCCGTCGAAGCTCATCTTCACGTCGAAGTAAAAAAACGCCAAAACCGTCGGAATTCCGATGATCAGCCAGTAAATGCCGGTGGCGAGCGTCAGGTTGTAACGGGCTTTCTTCAGCATGAATCCGACGAAGGCGATCTCGCCGACCAAGACCAAGGCCACGTAAAAGTGATGCCAGATCAGATAAGTCTCGCCTGCGATCAGAACGGTGGCTAAAATCGCGAGCCTCGGGCCCAGGGCGATCAAGAGGATGAAGCTGGCGATTCCGCCGAAGAGAAAAACCACCCCGAACAGCAATGAGACATGCCATGAATTGCCGAGAATTCCCAGAATGACGAGAAGGAAGAAAAAGATTGTTTTTGCGCCGCTTTTTCGAAGTTCCATCCAGCGGTGCGATCGTCTCGCGAAAGCGTCCGGAAATCAATTCCGCCGGGATTCGCTTCGCATCTAACGCGAAACGAGGTATATTCGTGTCATGAGTTTCTATTCGACTCCGCTCATTGCCTGGACCGATCGGGGTCTTTACTGCGAAGCCGGAAATTTTCACATCGACCCTCATCGCGGCGCGGAAAACGCGATCGTGACTCACGCGCACAGCGATCATGCGCGGCGGGGGAGTCGTCGTTACCTGAGCGTCTCGTCCGGAGTCGGATTACTGAAGGCGCGCCTCGGTCATCGCATCGAAATCGAACCGCACGATTACGGCGAGCGCTTTACGATGGGCTCGGTCGACGTCAGTTTTCATTCCGCGGGCCACATCTTAGGTTCGGCCCAAGTGCGGGTCGAGTCGCGCATCAGCGGCGAGGTCTGGGTGGCGTCGGGCGATTACAAACGCGATTTCGATCCGAGTTGCGATCCTTTCGAGCCGATTCGATGCGATACCTTCATCACGGAAGCGACCTTCGGCACGCCCAAATACGTCTGGCCGGAAGACGATCACGGACGCCGCATTCGCGAATGGTGGCTTGCGGCGGTGGGTGGTGGCGAGAACGCGATTCTGTTCGGTTATTCTCTCGGGAAGGCGCAGCGGATTTTGGCCGAACTGGCGCCGCATGCGGACCGACCGATTTTGATTCACGAGACGATGGCCGAAATCACGGAGTGCTACCGTCAAGAGGGTCGAGTCTTGGCCGCGACTCGATCGTTGTCGGAAGCCTTGGCGGACGCATCCGATCTTCGGCCACTTTCGGGAGAACTCATCTTGGCCCCGCCGTCGATCCTCGACCAATCGTGGACGAAGCGGCTTGGACGATACCGAACGGCGTTCGCGTCGGGGTGGATGATCTCGGAGCGGCCTCATTCGGGTTCGAGCTACGATCACGGATTCATCCTCTCGGATCACGCCGATTGGAAAGGTTTAAACCGCACGATCGACGAAACGGGTGCATGCCGGGTTTTCGTTCAGCACCGCGAGGGTGCGTTGATCCGTCACCTGCGGTCGCGCGGCATCGATGCGCATCCGGCCGATGCCTTGAGGCCCGAGAATTACATCCGTCTGGGCGGCCAGCCCCTGAGCCTTTTCGGATGAAGCTGATCTCGCTTGCCCTTCGTGAATTCGCCGTACCCGCCCCGAGAACCGGAAGCATCGAAGCCCAGTCGGGGTACGGCCAGGCGTTGGACGGCATCGAGCTGCATCAACGGGTTCAGCGTCAGCGCAAGGCCCATCACGACGATTACGAATCCGAGGTGCGGTTTTCGCACGCGTTTGAGCGCGGCGGATTTCAGTTCCGGATCGAAGGCCGGATGGACGGGGTGTTCGACCGGGGCGGCGAATCGCCGCGCATCGAAGAAATCAAAAGCACGGTCGACGTGGGGGAACTCGCTCGTCGGCTGAAAGAGCCCGGACTTTCGCATCCATACACGCTTCAATTGCTTTCGTACGGATATTTCTACGAGCAAGAGCATGGGGTGAAACCCGAGCTTTCCTTCCATCTGATTTCGAGTCGTAGCCGCGAGAGCGAAGATTTGGCGATAGAATTGAATCCCGAGGCTTATGGCGAATGGCTGGAACGCCGTCTGGACGAACTGGTCGAAGAAGCGATTTTAGCCGAAAAACGGTCCGCTCGGCGTAAGAAGATCGCCAAACAGTTTCCGTTTCCGTTCGAACGCCCGCGCGCGGGGCAAGTGGAGTTCATCGAGACGATCGAATCGGGGATGACGCGAAACCAGCGGCTTTTGCTTCAGGCGCCGACCGGTCTCGGTAAAACGGTGGGCGTGTTGTACCCGGTTTTGAAAGAGGCGCTTGCCCGCGGACAAAGGGTGATCTATGTGACGCCGAAAAACAGCCAGCACGCCGTGGCCGAAGACGCGGTGGAGCGTTTTCAAGGCACCGGTTCGAAAGTGCGATCACTGACGATTCACTCCAAGAGCAAGATGTGCATGAAGGCCGAACCCTTGTGCCAGCCGCGATACTGCGAGTACGCGAAAGATTATTACGAGAAGGTGGCGCGCCATGGGCTCGTGCGCGAGCTTTCGCGCAAAAAGAAATTGAACGCGCGCGTGTTCAAGAAGATCGCCGCCGAATACGAAGTTTGCCCCTTCGAACTGCAACTCGATGCTTCGGCCGAAGCCGACGTGATCATCTGCGATTACAATTATGTCTTCGCGCCGCGCTCGGCCCTGGGTCGGCTTCCGCGCCTGGAGTTCGCCCAGGAAGGGCAGCCGAATCTCGTCGTGGACGAAGCCCACAACCTTCCGTCACGAGCGATGGATTATTATTCGCCGGCACTGTCGATTCGGGTGCTCGAAAAAATGCGCGACGATTTTAGGGCGCTTCCGAAACGGCTGGCGAAGGAAGCCGAGGCCTTACTCGATCGCGCCATTCGCATCGTGCGCGAGGCGTCCGCCGCTCCGATACCCGGGGAGGCACCCGTGCGCATGCGACGAGGCGCTCGGATCGAGCCCGAGCCCGCTCCGTTTTTAGAGCTGGACGGAGAAATCCATGCGTTTCTTTCTCGCTATCTCGACGAGGCCGAGATCGAAGCGGCCGATCCGGTGCTGCGGCTGACCTTCTATTGGTCGCAATTCGCTGAAACGTTGAACGAGGTCGTCAACGGCGATCATCCCGAATTTTTCATCACTGCCGAACCTGGATTCGACGGCTCGGGCGGAACGATCAAGATCACCTGTTGCGACGCTTCGGCCATGCTGAAGCCCCGTTACGACGAGTACGATCAGGTCGTCGCGTTTTCGGCGACCTTAAAGCCTTTCGAATTTTATGCCCGGCTTTCGGGCTTGGAGGGCGAGCGCTTAGAGACGGCTGAGTTTCGCTCGCCGTTTTTGCCCGAGCAGCGAAAGGTGATGATCATTCCGCAGGTTTCGACCCGGTACTCCGAGCGCGATCGCCATTACGCGCGCATTGCCGACGTGATCGCGCGCGTGGCTTCGGTTCGTCCGGGGAATTACCTCGCGTTTTTTCCGAGCTTCGATTTTTTAGAGAAGGTTCTGACCGTGCTTCCGACGCCGCCGGGGTTCCGCATTCTGTCGCAAAAGCGTTTCATGAAACCGGCCGAAGTCGAATCGGTCTTAGAAAGCCTTCGCGAGCCCGTTCCCACGATTCTGTTCGGCGTGCAAGGGGGCGTGTTTTCAGAAGGCGTCGATTACCCGGGCGAGCAGGCGGTCGGCGCCTTCGTCGTCGGTCCGCCGCTTCCGAACTTCGACATCGAGCGCGAGACGATGCGCAAATATTACGACGAGCATTACCGCGACGGATTCGAATACGCTTACGCGTATCCCGCGATGGCGAAGGCGGTCCAGGCGGCGGGAAGGGTGATTCGGTCGGAGCAGGATCGTGGCGTGATCATTTTGATGGATCGGCGGTTTTTAGAGAGCGCTTATTCGCGGTCGATGCCGACGGATTGGTTTCAGGACGGGCCGGAGGAACTGGTATCACGCAGTATATTGCAAGACCTTAAAAACTTTTGGAAGTAATTTCATTTGTTTTGCAATCGCTCTGCCTTGCTTTCTCTTTTCCGAGGAGTCGGCATCCTGCCTTGTCTTTCGATCGCCGTCAGTTCTTGGCATGTTCACTGCATTTCCTCCGACCGCGCGACCGCGTAGGAGGCGAACGTGAACATTACCGCTTATTTTATTCGTTTTTTTTGGGACCGAGTCGCGCTCGTGTGGGGCTTTTATCTGCTCTGGACCCAAAATGGACTGGCCAGCGTCCTCGTCACCCTTTGCGGCATTTGGGTCGGGCTGACCTGCGCGTTGTTGGCGCATCGAAGTCTGCTGGAGTCTCCGCCCCTGATCGCGTATCACTCGTTACTTCAAGATCCGGTCAAACGAAAGTTTCGGTATGTAGGCTCATTCCTTTGCGGCTTGGGCGGGTACTGGCATTTCATTCCCTTGGTCGCCGTCGGCGCGACGATGGTGCTGTACGGTCATTTGAACGTTCCGGCTGCCGTGGAAGCGAATCCAGAGAAGATCCCGCTCTTTTTGTGGAATCGGATAAACCGCGGAGGTCGTCAGATCGCGCGCTTTCTTCAGTGGTGAAATCTCCTGCCGCCAAAACCGTCGCAAGATTCTCAAATGTTCTTGGACCTCGGTCGCTCGCCGGGTCGCATCCGGCTTTTCAAGAAGCAACAACGCGAGTTGTCCCAGCGGCGCGAAATCCGAGCCGTTCAAGAATCGATCGAGTGATGCCGTCCATTCCACCGGCATTTTACGAAGGCCGTAGCAATAAGAGTATTTAACGGGCTGAAGCGAAAATCGCGAGTAGACTTGCGCGCGCGGGATTTCGTGGGCGATCGAACGCAGCAGCTCCATCAAAGAAAAAAACGCGTCTCGCGTGCGTTCGCGCGACCGGAACGCGCCGTGAAAACTGAAATCGGGGTATCGCTCGGGTTCGGTCGTGTAACACAGATATAAGCGCTCGTCTTCGATCCGAATGCCGATCATGGGGTAGAGGAAGTAAAACGCTCCGGCGACGTTCCACTTCGGACGATGGGCCTGAATCAGGCGATTTTCGAGGATCAGCGCATCGAGTTCGCTTGGGCAGGTTTCGTATTCGAGCGATCGGGCTTCGCTGACGATCTTTCTCATTTTTGCGTGCGCGCGGCGGCGCTTGGCGTTTCGATACTGAGAAAGACGGCGTTTCAGGTTCTTCGCCTTGCCCACGTAAATCAGGGTTCCGCCTTCGTCGTAAAAGCGGTAGACCCCGGGCTCCGGGGGAATTCGCGAATGGACGTCGCCTAGATTCCGGTCGAACTTTCGTTGGGCCATGGTGGATTCTCTTTCAGGATGACATACGGGCACGAGAATTGCTTCTTCAAAAGTATGTTATCGAGATTGGGAACCCTTCGGGACGAGTTCAAATTACAGGCACATCTTTTTAAAGAGGATTTCGGCAAACGCTTGGACGAGTGGGCCCGCCAATGGGGCGGAATTCGCTCCACGGCCAAGGCAGCAAAGCGCGAAGTCGGGGAGGCCTCGCAGCAATGGGCGAGCGTCGTCCGCGAAAACTATCATCGTGTCAAAAAAACGATTTCTCAGCCGCAACGGAATGATCATTGATTTTAATATCGGGATGGGGATCAATGCGACAGCATCTTTTGAAGCTCTTTCGCGTTCGACGGAGCATGTACCTTGGCGTCGTTGTCAAAGTAAATAAAGACATCATGCTGGCGGCCACTCCATTTTCGAGCAACCTGAGCCCAGTGTTTCAGTTGCCGAGGGGTGTAGCCGCTGGTGTAGAGGATGCTTCCGCCGTGGAGCCGGGCATAGGCGAACGAGGCGGTTCGAGCTTCGAAGTGAGGCCATCCGGCGCTTCGGCCGGTCGGAGCGGCATCGGCGCAAACCAGGGCGATGCGGTAGCGCCTCAGTAACGAAAAAAACTCGCGCTCGTTTTCGACGAAACTTTCATGACGAACCTCAAGTGCGTATCGTAACCGTCGGTGGCCTTCTCCGCCGGCCGCTGAAAAATCTTTCGGTAAGCGTTGAAAGAAATCCTCCAAGCGTTCGCGATCATAACGAAAAGAGGGCGGGAGCTGCCATAAAATGGGCCCGAGCTTTTCTTTCAGCAAAAGAACCCCGGAATGGAAAAATCGCTTCAGCGGCTCCTTCGCGTCCTTCAGTCGCTTGACGTGGGTGATGTAACGCGAACCCTTGATCGAAAAGACGAACCCGGGCGGGGTTGAGTGGTACCAGCGCTCATAGCTCTTCGGACTTTGAAGCGAATAAAACGTTCCGTTGATCTCGATCGTTCGCAGCACATGGCTTGCGTATTCGAGTTCTTTGGATTGAGGAAGGTCTTCGGGATAAAACTGTTTTCGCCAGCACGGATATGTCCATCCCGAGATACCGACTCGAAAATGTCCCTTCATGCACCGATGAAGTGCAAGGATTAGTCCTTTTTCGTGCCTAACTTGCGGTCGATGATGTTCTTGAAGGTGTCAAAAGGATAAGCGCCCCGGACCGAAACGCCTTCGACGACGAAGCCGGGCGTTCCGCTGAAACCGAATTTTTCGGCTTCGGCCATATCGGCTTTGATTTTGTTCGTCACCTTTTCGGAATCCATGTCTTTTTTTACTTGAGCCAGGTTTCCGCCGACTTTTTTGACCACGCTATCCAAGAATTTCTGGCCGTCGCTTCCGAGTTTGTCTTGGTTCGAGAAAACTTCGTGGTAAAAACCCCAGGCCTTTTTCGGGCTTTGCAGCATCAACGCTTCGAAGTGTTTCGCGGCCGGCATCGCCATCGGGTGCATCGGGAGCGGCAGGTCTTTTAGGATCAAACGCACTTTGTCGCCGTACGTCTTCCGGACAGTTTCCATCGTCTGATAACCACGTCCGCAGAACGGGCATTGAAAATCGGTGTACTCGACGATCGTGATCGGCGCGTTGTCGGGACCGAGTGCGGCGCGATTCGCGATGTCCGGTTTCAGCGGATTTTTAAACTCAGCCTCGATCCGCGCTTGTTCGGCCTTCGCTTCGTTCTCTTGCGCTTTTTGTTGCGCGGTTTGAGCGGCCTTATTCACGGCATCCATGAACTGATCGGGGTTTTTCTCGATCGCGTGGGTTAAAATCTCGGGATGATTGGAGAGCAAAGACTCCATCTGCGATGCCGAAGGAGTACAGGCGCTTGCCATCAAAACCAGAACCGAACCGAAGATAATTTTTTTCATACCCCTTGAGTTTGCGCTGCTTCAGAAGCCGAGTCAATCCTTCTCGCACGATTTTGCGAGGCTTGGTCATTTCCTTGCATCCTCATCCTTGGGGTAGGAGGTGTCTTATGGAAGAGGTTGTAACACAAACGATGGTTTCGCCCCCGCAAAGCGGGCGATTGTTGGTCCTTCGAGGAATTGTATCCCTGGCGTTAGGGATTTTGGCGCTGATTTGGCCGGCTCCGGGGCTTTTGGCGATCACCGTCCTGTTCGGGGCTTATGCCTTGGCAAACGGAATCGTGACCCTGGCCGTGGGTGCCCGAAGCGGAAAACAGGGACGAACCTGGGGATTTTTCGTCGTCGAAGGCGTGATCGGAATCGCGGCCGGTGCCGTGACTTTATTTTGGCCGGCCATGACCTTGTTCATTTTATCGATGTTCGCCGGGGTCTGGGCCTTGGCCGTCGGTATCCTGGAAGTGGTTTCGGCTTTTGCATTCGATCGGGCGCAAATTACGGCTGGCGGCAAGATTCTGCTGGCCATCGCAGGGATTTTATCGCTTGCGCTGGGGATTACGGTCTTCCGTTATCCCGGTTTGGGCGCCATGACCTTGCTTTCGTTCGTCGCGGGATACGCTTTGATCTTCGGAGCCCTGATGATCGCGCTCGGCGCGCAGTCACAGCGGACGAAACGTCAACAGCCTCCCGTTCAACAATATCCTCGCGCCGCCTAAGGGCGCCGCGAGAGAAGAGAAAGGAAATCCGATGCTGCCAGTGAAAAACGATTTACCCGAATCCGTCCGCGATCAGGTCATTCCCTTGTTGCAAGCGCGTTTGGCCGACGGACTGGACTTACTTCGTCACATCAAACAGGCCCATTGGAACGTGAAGGGACCGAATTTCATCGCACTCCATAAGCTGTTCGACAAGGTTTATGAAGAGATTGAAGAGGGGGCCGACCTCGTCGCCGAGCGGCTGGTGCAATTGGGCGGGATCGCCGAAGGCACCAGCCAGTCGGTGGCGAAGCGGACGTCGCTTCCCGAGTACTCGCTGAAGCTCGTCGATTCGAAGGAGCACATCGAGGCGCTCTCGAATTCGCTTGCGGTTTACGCCAAAGCGGTTCGAAAGGCGATCGATCAGGCCGACGAAATGAAGGATGCGGGGACTTCGGATTTGTTTACGCAGCTTTCTCGTGACGTCGACAAGAACTTGTGGATGGTCGAATCGCACGGAATCCTGGAGCGACGGGAAGGCGGCTCGAAGTCGGTCAAAGGGGTTGCATAGCCCGGGCGATCGATCGTTTATTTTTGCCGCAAGTAAATCGTCTGGACTTCCGAGGCGGTGAGGGCCGTTTTGAAAACGGCGATTTCGGCCAGGCCCCCGCCACCATTGAGGGCGCGGTAGGCCCCCGACCAGCCGGCGATGTAAGCGTGAACCCAGGTGCCCACGTCGGTCGAAGCAGCCGAGCAGATCGAATAATCGAGAACGTTCGTGCCGAGAGTCCCACAAGTGCCGGGAACCTGACTGAGCGCCACAGCCGCGCCGTCGACGTACACTTGTAAGGTTCGGTTGATTTGATCGAAAACCACGGCCATGTGATGCCAATTGCCGTCGTTGTAGGTGGCGCCAGTCGTCGTGACGACGACGGATTCGCTTCGGAGCGTATTGACTGAACCCAGACCTACGAAAAACGCTCCGGTTTGTTTGCTCCCGCCGATCGAAGTGGTGTTGGGGTTGACCATGATCGATACCCCTTTTTGCCATTGGTCGACGTGAGCGTTCGAAAAGACTTCTTTTGCGTCGTCGGTGGTCGTCCATCGAATCCATGCCATGATCGTAAAGCTTTGGTGATCACCGTATTTCAAAGACGGGCCGTTTTGAAGGTAGTTTCCGTCGAAGGCGATCCCTTGCTGTGTCGGCGCCGAAAGAATTCCGGATGCGGGATAGGTCTTATGCGCGGTATTGATGTAGGTGAGATCATGGCTTCCGATCGTGGCCGGAATCACGGTACCGTCGGCCAAGTCGTCGCCCGGGGTTCCGTTGAAGGACCAATAATCGTCGATGTCGGCATATTCCGGCGTCCATGAAGAATCCAAGGTTTTGATCGCCGGGGTCGGAGTGGGGGTTGGCGTGGGGGTCGGAGTCGGCGTGGGCGTCGCGGTCGGGCTCGTGGTAGGTGTCGGTGTCGGGCTGAACAGAGGCTGATAATTGGAATCGAGCTTGGGGTCCCCAACCAGTGGATTGTTACACGCGGTGATGAGAATCGCCATGATCCACGGAAACGGCCGTTTCATCGGGGTTCTCCCACCGTGAATCGCAGGCCTAAGCCCAGGCCCAGTTCCGAAAGGTCGAATTGAACGCCCTGCAAGGGATAATGCTCGCGGGTATAATACACTCTTCCGAAAAGCGCCCAGGTTCCGAATCGCTGTTCGACCGCAAGGGCGCCGAGAAAACCCGAACCGACGCTCCCGTCGTAACGGTCGGTGCTGAAGCCTAAATGAAAACGATACGCGGCTTCGGCCGAAAGGCTCATCCGCCGGGAATGATAGAGGTCTTCGCTGACCCCGAGCTGGAATTCGGGCACGGCCACCTTGTCGATCTTCAAAACGCTCGAAGAAATCGCGCGATGGAAAAGCGCTTCTTCCATCGCGGCTTGAATAGCGATTTGAAAACGCGACGTCAGTCGGTGATGGAACCCCACGAAGTAACGCCCCAGGGTTTGATCGCGATCTTGAAGCGTCCGATTCGAGGTGTCCGTGACGGACACCCATTGATATTGAAATCCGAGATCAATCCAAGAATCCTCGTTGAAGTGAGGACTCCATTCGAGTTGAAGCGAGGGCGACATGCCCGAGGCCAAAACGCCCTGAGTGCCGTTGTCTTCGTGACCGTCGATGCGAAGAAAGGCTTGGTCGAACTGCACGGAAAAATCACTGAATTCGGGGTCCGCTGGTTCGGATGCGAGTGTCCGGGCGGACGGAACTTCGACGGAAGGTTCAGTTTCCGCCTTACGTGCTTGCATTTCGTCGAGCTTGATTTTTTCGCCCGGGAAAATGAGGTTGCCCCCGTTCGGGCGCGCGGCAATGTCGGGGTTTGAATTCAGAACTTGTCGAAGCGAGCCGGATTCGCCGTAGATCGGGACGCGCTTCAGACGGTGGAGGATTGAGCTTAAAGTGTCATTTTTTTGAACCACATAAAAAGAATCCCCGAAGCTCCCGCATGGAAAAAAGACGAGGCTCAGGCAAAGGCTGATTCGTAAAATGTCATTTAAAACCCAGCGAAATGGCATGATGGTCTCCGCATGTTACGGATCGGCAATTTTTTAGAAAATCTTTATGCCTCATTTTGTCTCATTCTTCCCGCTTCGGCTTGCGATCTGTTCGCGCGCGATACGGTGCTCAGTTTTCCAGGCTTATCCGATCATTCCCGAATCAACTTCCCCGAAAGAATAGCGTTACAATCGGACTCCTGAAGGCTGCCCATTTCCATCAGCCGTTTTTGACGGATGCTGTTTCGGGTGTCGGGATGACTGAAAAACTTCATCGCCTCGGCCAAGAACTGATCTTTCAGTTTCGGTGAAAAAACGCGAGCGCGATCGCCGCTGTCGAAAAAATACGCGGACGGAACGGTGCTCGAATAGAATTTCGGAAAAGCAGGGTTTTCTCGCTCGATTCTCGCAAGATCCTGCTTCAAGGCCTGAAGGAACAGGGTACCTTGCGTGGCTTCCCACTGAAGCTGTGCCGGAGTCATCAGCAAATCCCAATCCCAGCTTCGCAGAATGAGGGGCGAGCCTTTGGACAGGATCTGATACAGCGCCCGTGCGGTACGCCCGTTGTAATCTTCGAAGGGGTGAATGGCGATCATGGCCAGATACCATTCGGCCGGGCGGGTAATATGGGGACACGCGTTTTTCCAAAGTTCTTTCAAAATTTCGCGGGTGAGGGATTGAAATTCCTTCGAATCGACGCTTGCCAGTTGACCCGCGGCTTTGGCCGCATCCAAGCGTTGAAGCAGGTTGCGAGAAAGCTTCTCGCGGAATCGCTCGTAGGTCCGCGCGCTCGGATATTCGTGGCGGACCAGCGCGCTACGGTCGTGGAAGGCTGGATCGGGGTCGGGCACGACTTCGACGGTCAAATAAGGATTGCTTTGCAAAGCCGGTAGGTCTTTCAAGCTCACGCGGTAATAGCCTTTGCCGTCGATCCAATGATCGCCGCCGGCGATGACGGGTTTACCGCGAACTTGGGCCTCGGGATTTCCGGAAAGCAGACGGTTCAGCTGAGTCAGTTCGTCGGTCGACTTCAGAAACGGGTACGGGTCAAATTTTTGGTTTTGAGCGCCGAGAACGTAACGCGATTTCATTTCATGCCAGCGGTCCAACAAGGATCCGGTCGTGTCGTAAAGAACCCAGGGGAGCCCGTGATCTTGCGATTGCGCGACCAGAAGATCGGCAAGGTCGATGAACTCGAAACTTTCGAGATAGTTCTTTCCGAATTCGTTTTGCGGCGAAGTCCCTCCGGCGTCAGATACGACGATCGACTGAAAATTCCGCGTGAAGCGGATCGAGGGAATGGACGGCAATTCCGAGCTTTTCAAAAAGAGTCGGAATGTTCGGTAATTCGCGGCCGAAATCCTTCCGATCTGCGCGAGTGCCTGGTTTCGGAATTCCTCTTTTAAACGGCGCAGAAACGGGTCGTCTTCGGAAGGAGGAGTGCCTTTCAACCATTCGTCGGCAAGGTTAGCGTCGTTGAACCATCTTCGAATGCGCTGAAGGTCTTCCGCGTTCAGGGGTTCGCCGGTCGCGAGACGGACGCAGGTCGGAAAAGCTTTGCGGAATAGCTCGGCATTTCGGGCGAAATCATAACGCGAGTGCAGGAGCAGCACGGTTCCGATCGAAAGGTCGGGAACCTCGGTTATTTCACTTGCGATCTCGGCTGCCGTGGGTTCGCCGATTTCGCGAATCGACGAACGGCGAAGCAGGTTGATCCAATGCCTCGGGATATTGTACTCCCAAGCATCGATGCCGAGGCCTTCCAAGAGATCGGCGACTTCCTGCATGCGGGCGGTCGGAAGAAAAAAGGTCTGGCTTGCGACCACGACGGTCGCGCCGGGGTGGATGGCGACGCCGACCTGAGCCGAACCGAAATCCGAACTGTTGAACGGGTCTTCCGAAACGTAAAAGCCGCCGCCGGCGGCCTGGCCGTCTCCTCGCGATCGAAGGTACCGGAATTCCGATTCGTCGATGCCGTGAAGGTGCTTCCAGCGCTCGGCGCTCGCCGGGTCGGACCAATGAAAATACTTTCGGTGGGGATCAAGCGGACGAATCGGCGCCTTCGTCACCTGCGAGTGGTAACGCTTGTAAAGATACACTTGCGAATTTTCGGTTCCGATCCAGTAGGTCGGGCCCATGGCCATGGCATGCCGGGCAAACAGCACGAAAATCAGCCAAAGCACGGAAAACATTCGGGGTTGCATGAGCACCTCGTATCGCATTTTGGGGATTTTGTAAATGAAGGTCGTTTAATGGCGACCGTCGAATCGGCTTGTTATATATCATTTGTTTATTATTTCGGGGGTTTAGATCGATCAAAATATTTGGCAGCGGCCCCATTTTCGGTCATGCTGAAGGCATGATCTCGATTCTATTACTGCTCATGACGATCCCCGCATTCGCAACGACCGAAACTCCGGTCAGCGCTCCGCTGTCGCATTTCCACAATCATTTGATTGAAGGGACGTTTCAACAACCGATCGACCATGCTGACCCCTCGGGCCCCAAGTTCGATCAACGGTATTGGTACGACTCCGAGTTCGCTTCGGGGCAGGATGCTCCGGTGATTTATCACATCTGCGGCGAAGGCAATGCCGAAGACGGATACTTTTTGAACGACAACGCGGTCGAATGGGCGAAGTCGTTGAAGGCCCACCTCGTGTACCTTGAACACCGCGATTACGGAAAGAGCATTCCCGGCGGCGATCTTTCAAACGATCATCTGAGAACATTAACGCTCTCGAACGTGCTCGAAGACCTGGCGAATTTTCAAATATCCTTCACAGCCTTGAAAGGCTGGACGGGCCAGTGGATCACCGTCGGCGGATCGTACTCCGGCACGCTCTCGGCGCTTTACCGGCAGGCGCACCCCGAGCTGATCGTGGGCGCACTGGCGTCGTCGGCGCCGATGATTTCAGGCCAAGAGCAAGAAGAAGGCGATTCGTCCGATGCGCAGGCACTTTCATACACCGACGCCGCGAACGATTCGGGCGATCGTCCGTGGGCCTATCAAGCCTGCACGACTTTCGGGTTTTGGATGGCGAGCTGGAGCACGATCTACCATCCGAGCGCATCGCTCTGCCGCCAAGTCTTCGGTCCGAACGTGCCGCTCGTGAACCCCGAGGAATACAACGCTCGTTTTTCGGCGCCGTTCATTTCGAGCGCGAGCGACGCGCCGTCGAATATTCTTTTCACCTATGGCGGAAACGACATTTGGACCCGCATCGGGTTCACCGCCGAGATGAACCGAAACCCGAACATCACGATCGAGTGGATTCGGGGCGCGGGTCATCATTACGACCTGAACCTTCCGACGCCGTCCGACAGTGCCGCTGTGAAGCACGCTCGTGCGACGTTCCTCAGCCTGGCGAAGCGGTGGTTGGGGCGGGGTACACTCTCGAAGAAGTAGCCGAATTGGATCTAATTTTGCATGTAGCTTCGGACGAGGAGAAACCTTGTCATGAACACACAAATGAAATTACTGGCCCTGACCGCGATTTTAACCTTTCCGGTGGCGTCGAGCTTTGCTGACGACGCGAGCACTTCGAGTGCCGCGCCGAGCGACCCCGAGATCGCCCACATCGTCGTGACGGCGAATCAAATCGATGTGGATGCGGGCCATTTCGTAAAGAAAAAAACCCATGATCGCGACGTCAAGGCGTTCGCGCAAGAGATGATCACCGATCATTCGTCGATGAATCAGCAGGCGAAGGCGCTCGCGAAAAAACTCCATGTGACGCCGAAGGATAACCCGACGAGCGATACGATGAAAAGCGGCGCCAAAGACGAGATGGCGAAGCTCAAGCACTTAAAAGGTAAGGACTTCGACAAAGAATATGTCGATCACGAGGTCGAGTTCCATCAAACGGTACTTGATTCGATCGACAACACGCTCATTCCGAACGCCAAGAACGAAGAGCTGAAAAATCTGATCGTGAAGGTGCGCCCTACGATCGAAGCCCACCTGGAGCACGCCAAAAGCCTTAAAAGCAAGCTTGCAGGCCAAGGTTAGCGCGCACGTCGTCCGGATTGAAAACCCGTAGCTGATGAGTTTGGAAGAAAAATCGATTTGGCAAGTCACCTCGGATCCGATCGCGTCGTTTCCGATGCTGGAGGGCGAGCATGAGGCGGAGGTTCTGGTCATCGGGGCCGGAATCTCGGGGCTCACCTCCGCGTATCGCCTCGCTCGGGCCGGTAAGCGCGTCATCGTCTTGGAAGCGCGCCAAGTCGGCCTGGGCACGAGCGGGCATTCGACCGGGAATTTATACGTCACCGTCGATGAGCATCTGACTCGACTCAAAAAATTATGGGGAATGGAAACCGCTAAAGCCGTCGTGCAGTCGCGCCGAAGCGCGATCGAATGGATCGAAGAAACCGCGCGAATGCTTCCCGTTGATTGTGGCTTTGAGCGGGTTCCGTTCCATCATTTTACCGAAAACGAATCGGACTCGACGCTTCGATTTTTGGATGAAGAGGCCGCCGTGGCCGAAGCGGTGGGGATCGGCGTCGAGTCGCTTTCGCGTTCGCCGCTTCCCTTCAAAACGGGCAGAACGCTTCGGCTTCGCGATCAAGCGCAATTCCATCCGCTTCAATACCTGCGAGGCTTGGCAGCGTCTTTGCCGGAGCGTTGCCAAATCTTCGAACATTCGGCCGTGATCGAGATCGACGAAAAGCGAGGCGTCGCGAAAACCGCGCGAGGTTCGGTCAAAGCTTCGGTGATCATTTCGGCGACGCACACGCCGAAAGGGGTTCATCCCGTGCAGTTGAAGCTTTCGCCGTTTCGAGAACACGGAGTCGCGGGCGAGTTGCTGGCCGGTGATTTTCCTGCCGGTATTTTTTGGCGTGCGGACGATCCGAAGCGTTCGATCCGAAAGCTCGACGTGAAGGGCAAAGCGTACGTGATGGCGATCGGCGATCGTTATAAGACGGGGCATAACCCTCGAAACAGGGAAGCAGTCCGAGAGCTAGAAACCTACTTGGAGTCGCGAGCCTCGTGGAGTGGCGTCTACACCTGGGGTGCGCAGTCGTACCGCGCGGCGGATGCGCTTCCGTATATCGGAAAGCAGAACGATCATTTCTATTTTTTGACCGGGTTTTCGGCCGATGGCCTGGTTTACGGCACGCTCGGCGCTTCGATCATCGCCGATGAAATCCTTGGCAAAGAAAACCCATGGAGCGAGCTTTACCGTCCGAAGCGAATCACGCCGCTGAAGTCGGCCAAGACTTATCTGAAAGAAGGCACGGAAAATCTTTGCGCTTACATCAAAGACCTCCCCGGGATTGGAAGTGTTTCGTTGGAGCAAATCGGCAAGGACGAAGGCGGAGTGATCGATCATCAGGGCGAAAAAATCGCAGTTTATCGCGATTCCGAAAATACCGTCCATGCGGTTTCGGCCGTGTGTACCCATTTAAAATGCATCGTCACCTTCAACCCCGAAGAAAAAACCTGGGACTGCCCCTGCCATGCGAGTCGGTTCGGACTCGACGGGAAAGTGATCGAGGGGCCGGCGTTGCGGGAATTGGAAAAGAAGGATTTGCGGGGGGCTTAGGCTCGAATTCAAGCACTTTTTAAATGTTGACAAATTTGTTAACTTTTGAGATATTGGATGTGATGAAAGGCCGACGCCACGAGTATCTAATGAAACTTACTTTTAATGGTAAGGAGATTTGTCGGGTGTTGATCGATCAGCATTATCAGGAAAATCATGCGGAATCGATGGACGACGAACTGATTTTAGAGTTGATAAGAACTTTGGACGGAGAAACATTTCCTGTCGAAGAAGATGATGATGGTTTTCAATATTTCAAGGTAGAGCCTGTTCTACATCAATCGAAGCCATATCGGGTGATTTTAGTGATGTGCTTACTGGATGATTTTTTGGGAGTAATTAACGCGTTTCGGGTGAATTTATGAAGAAGACTCGATTTCCTTCAGAAGAAAAATTAAAGAAGATTCGTGAACAGCTTTCGCGTGGAATTGCCGCTCGTCCGCTTCCGAAAGATGCCGACATTGTTGAACGTACGAAACATGCAATCTGTGAGAAATTCGTCATCTACTTAAATAGTGGGAAGATCAAACAAAAGGAACTTGCCGAAAGGCTGGGCATCGCCGAATCACTCGTCAGCAAGATCGTTCATTATCATTACGATGAATTTACAGTTGATCGTTTGCTTCGATATTTGGAAGTGATTCAGCCAGGAGTGGAATTTAAAGTCGCGTAAAATTCTGCCATGCGTCTAACGCAGGTCTGCGCAAAAGCATCGTCACCTCAGGCGAGACTCAAGTTTTCTTGAGTCCGTTAAGTTCAGGTTTAGTCCTCCGATAGAGTAGGTAATTAACCCTGGAGGAATTATGTCGCGTGAAACCAAAACGGATCGCCTGGTTCGTTCGATTATTGATAACGTAACCGAACATACCCATGAACTCATCAATTTGGTGAATAATCCCGGTACTCGAGAGGCCGAGGTCGAAGTATTCATCCAAAGTTTTTTAAAAAGCTGCCTCGGGTTTTCGGCTACAAATGGTTATTCGATTCGCGCCCAGGAAACGAAAGGTCGTCATCGACCGGATCTTATCGTTTTAAAAGACGATCAGCCGGTTTTGGTTGCTGAAATCAAGAGACTCGGGTTCGATCTTCAAAAATCCGAATTTCGTTCGGGAAAAGTTCAATTAAAAGAATATTTGAATCAGTTCGATTCGGTACGGTGGGGCTTGATTTCGAACGGCTATGAACTGTTGCTGTTCGACTTCTCTGACTCGACCAAAAACGGAATCGAGGTGCTCTCATTCGACTTTAGAAGTTATTCTGAAGATCATCAAATCGAAACGACCAAAAAGACAATCGAAGAAATGTGCTATGACCTGGTAGATCTTCATGAAACGGCATATACCTCGAAGGATTGGGAAGAGTTTGCGATCGAGGCGACGGCATTTTCTCCGGAATCATTGGCTAAAGCAATATTGGCGAATGACTGCGTGAAGGTGATTGCTCGTGCAATTCGCGGAGAATACGACTACAAAGCGGATACGGCGGTTTTAACTGATCATATTTATAGCTTAATTGTCAGTGGCTTAAACGACGCGGTTTGCGATTGGAATGACCTCAAACACGCTGAATTAAATAAATTCGTCAAATCCCAAAAACGCATCGGACGAAAAACGAAACGATCTCGAACCAAAGACGGTGCGCCCACTGCGGAGAATGTCGCCGCTTCAGTGATGGAATTAGTGAGTGAGGTCAGCGGGATAGGCGAAAAGAAGCCCGCCTAAAGGATGTTTATTTGATTATATCTAAGATGAAGCGATATTTCGTCCCATTTGCATTTAAAACGCTGTCTTTTCGGAGAGGCGTGTTAGCTTCTTTGAATGAGTGAATTTATCGTATCGTCGGAGGGTGAGCCGCACCTCATCCGTAGGAAAGCCCTTTTCAAAAAATACCCTCGCGAAATCCGCGAGATCATGGGGAACGAGCCCACGACGGCGCTTTGGATCGTGGGAGCGGTGGCGCTTCAGTACGCGATGGCCTATTTTGTCAGAGATCAATCGTTTCTTTTGACCTGGGTTTTGGCCTTCTGCATCGGCGCTTTCGTCAACCATGCCCTCTATGTTTTTGTCCATGAAGCCACCCATAATTTGGTCTTCAAACACTCCGTCGCCAATCGCCTGATCGGAATCTTCTGCGATTTTGCCTTAGGGGTACCGAGCGCGATGGCGTTTCGCAAATACCACCTCATGCACCACGTGAAGCAAGGTGAGCGGGATTACGATGCGGATCTGGCTCCGGAGCACGAAGCCCGGTGGGTGGGAAACAGTACTTTTCGGAAATTGATTTGGGTGTTCTTTCTCGCCGTTTCGCAAGGCCTTCGCCCCAATCATCTCAAAAAACAAAAGTTCATGGATCCGTGGATTGCTTTCAACTTGGTGGTCCAAATCTGCGCGATCGCGGTGGCCTATCAGTTCGTCGGTGGAATGGGTCTTTTCTATCTCGGCGCTTCGACCTTCATCGGTTTAGGCCTGCACCCGATGGGTGGTCGCTGGATTGCCGAGCATTTCGTGATCCGTGAAGATCAAGAGACGTATTCCTACTATGGCCCCCTGAATCGCCTGGCATTCAACGTCGGTTATCATAACGAGCACCACGACGTGATGACCATTGCCTGGCAGAACCTGCCGAAATTGAAACAAATCGCGCCCGAATTTTATGCTCCGTTAAAGACGCATGACTCTTATGTGAAGCTGCTGATTCGCTTCATCTGCGATCCGACGATGAGTCTGAGCAGCCGTGTGATTCGTCCGAGCCGCACTCTCGCAGTGGCCACCCCTGAAGCTGACGTGGCGACCGCTTCGGTCGCTGAAGCGCAGGTTTAGCAGGCCTAAGCCGCACGATGATGCCTGTTTTTCTTTTTGGCGCTCTGATGGGCCCGGTAATTCCCACCGGACGGCGGTAGCGGATTGTCCCCATACTGACGAAGAGAAGGGTGCTCTTTCGCATCGCTGTCCTTTTCGCCGCTTCCGTATCCTTGTCCCACCTTAAAGCTTTTGTGAGTGACTGATTTTTTCTCTTTCATGGCTTCCTCCGCGTTTCAGTGATCGCTCATGAGGATGAAAAGCAAAAATCGTACTGGAGAGAGGAGGACTTGAAGAAACTCATTGTTACGATTAAGCCCCCCTGTCGCGGGACGTACTTTCTGCAATTCTTACCCAAATCGATTTCAGTCCGATTACAACGAAAACCCCAAACGATATTCCTCCAATCCAAAACCCGACAAATGGTCGAAGATCGTCGGTAAAAAATTGCACTAGAAGAACAGGAATCTGGGAAAGAGAAAGAATGCCTATCATCAACCCGTTTGATTTGAAATCCCGTACCTTTGCGGATCGATGAATTGATCCCAGAGCAACGGCACTTGCGATCGCGGAAAAAAGAAACCCGCAGAACAACATACAGAGGTTCATTCCGCCCACACGCATCAAGAAGCCCGTGAGAGGAATTAACGGGTTCCAATCCAGGGCCGAGTCGAGAAAGACGTAACTTGGGCAAACTAGAATTTGGAAAATAGTAACGGCGGTCGAAATCAGAAAAAGCTTAGCGATCACGAATGGACTGAAAACTCCGGGAATCGCGAGCCTTGGTTGCGGTTTGAACCAAAGATAAAAACTGACCCCAAAATAAATCGCCCATAGTCCAAAGGCCAGCTTCCAGACCCAAGTCATTTGAGCGCCGAAAAGAAGAACAAACGGCACTCCAAACAAGGCGAATGCGACGGTCGCCACGATCAAGACCTTAAAAGTCCGTTTGGATTGCGGTACTTTTTCTTCGCGAAGCGCACCTTGAACCGCTTTTAAAACTCGGTTGTGGATATCGGCATCCATTTGATTTTGAGGAATCATACTTTCTCCTCATCTTTAAAATGAGAACGAATGGTTCGCCTTGCGCGAGAAACAAGCTGGCGTGCAGATGCGTCCGAAATGCACATCGCTTCTGCAATCTCTTTTGAACTCATTTCCTCCCAATCGGAAAGCAAGAGAGCCGTTTTTTGGTCGCCGGTCAGAAACCGAAAAAGCGTCTCGATTTGAGCGAACCGTTCTTTTTCAATGTATCGTTCTTCCGTCGTTTTTTGTGGAACGTGCGTCAATTCCGGACTCGATTCGACAAGCTCTTGATGTTTGAAGCGTTCGCGTAAAAGTCCCACCTCATCGCGAAGATTGTTTAAAGCGATCGTAAAAAACCAAGTCGAGAATTTATGTTTCGGATCATAAGACTTTCTCGAAGCATGAACCTTGAGCCAGGTCTTCTGATAAAGCTCTTCCGCAAGATGCTTCTTTCTGGTCCCAAGTCTAAAGCGGAAAAAAGCGATGAGTCGCTCCGAGTATCTCTGGAACAGTAGGCTAAACGCGGCTTCATCGCCATTTGCGTAAGCAATCATAAGTTCGTGGTCGGGCGAATCTAGCGCCATACTCCCTTTATATCCTGATACGGTCCGGTCGTCGATTTGTGACAGATATTTTAGCTCTGAAAAACAACACGGGATAGATCAGAAGCTCCAGAATGAACGATGTCAAGAGCCCCCCGATCATCGGGGCGGCAATCCGTTTCATCACATCCGAGCCCGCTCCCATCGACCATAGGATCGGAGTCAGTCCGAGGAGCAAGGCGCATACGGTCATCATTTTGGGTCGAATTCGGTGGACTGCTCCTTCGATGATTCCCTCAATCAGATCCTCCTGGTTTCGCATTCGTCCGCTTTTCAGTCGGTCGTTATAGGCAAGATCAAGATACATGAGCATGAAAACCCCAGTCTCGGCGTCAAGTCCAAAAAGTGCGATCATCCCGACCCAGGTCGCAATGGAACTGTGGTAACCGAGTGCCCACATGAACCAGACCGCGCCAATCATCGAAAACGGGACGGCAAGCAGGACGATACCCGATTTCATCCAAGAGCCGGTGTTGAAGCGCAAAAGAAAGATGATCAGAAGCAACGCGAGAGGAATGACGAGCTTTAGCCGTTCCTTCACGCGCTCCATATTCTCAAATTGCCCGCTCCAAGAGAGAAAATATCCTTTAGGAACTTGAACCGATTCTTGGACTGCTTTCTTCGCATCTTTGACGAAACTGCCGATATCTCGCGCGGAAGGATCGACATCGACGAAAACGTACCCCACTGGCATTGCGTTTTCGTCTCGAATCATGCTTGGACCTTCGGTGAAACGGACTTCGGCGATGGCAGACAAAGGAATCGTTCCGCCGGAAGGAGTCGAGATGAGAACTCTCTTTAATGATTCAAGATCGCGCCTGAAATCACGATTTAAGCGTACTTGGATCGGATAACGCTCCCGTCCAGAAAGCATCAGCGAGACGTTTTCGCCACCGATTTCGCTCATCGCCTGATCTTGCGCTTCTTTTAGAGTAAGCCCGTAAGTCGCAAGCGCATCTCGATCAAAATTCACGTCCGCGAAATACCCGCTTCCGGGGCGCTCAGCGACGACAGTTCGCGCTCCCGCGACGGGTTTGATCGCGGTTTCAACCTTTTTTGCGACCTCTTCGATCACCTTCAAATCCGGGCCCATCACCTTCACGCCGACAGCGCTTCGGATACCCGTCGATAGCATGTCGATTCGGTTCTTGATCGGCATGGTCCAGATGTTGGGCATGCCTGGATAGACGAGTTTATCATTCATCTCCCGAATCAAGTCTTCCTCGCTGATGGTTTCTTTCCAAAGCGGGATTCCAAGAAATTGAACTCTCTTTTTTCGCCATTCGGACCTCGGTTTGAGTTGAATCGTCGTTTCGACCATCGACAAAGGGGCGGTATCGGTCGAGGTGTCGGCGCGTCCGGCCTTTCCGAAGACCGTGTCCACCTCGGGAAAAGATTTAATGATTTTATCTTGAGACTCTAAGATGCGCCTTGCTTCGGTCACCGATAGGCCCGGAAGTGTGGTCGGCATATAAAGAACGCTGCCTTCATGGAGGGTCGGCATGAATTCTGACCCGAGGAGGAAGTACCCGGGGATGACGCTTAAAGTGAGGATACCCGCAATCATCAGGGTTTTTTTCCAGTGCTTAAGAACCCATCTTACGGCGGGTTCGTACGCAGCGAAGAGCCTGCGGCTGACCGGATGCTGGTGTTCCTCGTAGTAGCGCCCGACGATCGCGGTGTTGGCGAGTCGATTGAACCAGGGATGCTTAAAGCGAAAGGGCTCGGCCCGGGAGAAAAGCATGCGAAGCGCAGGATCCAGCGTGATCGCTAGAATTGCCGCGATTGCCATCGCGAAGTTTTTGGAGAGCGCAAGCGGTCGAAAGAGTCTACCTTCCTGATCCACCAGGGTAAAGATGGGTAGGAACGCTATAGCGATCACCAATAGCGAAAAAAATACCGAAGGGCCCACTTCGAGCAGCGCCTCAAGTCTCACCCGACGAAAGTCCTCTTTCCTGCCCGATGCGTCCCAGTGTTGGATCTTCCGATAAGCGTTCTCCACTTCGACGATTGCGCCGTCGACAAGTACGCCGATTGAGATGGCAATTCCGGCGAGAGACATGATATTTGAGCTCTGCCCCGTAAAATAGAGAGGAATGAAAGCTAAAAGCACCGAGATCGGGATCGTCAGGATCGGAATGATCGCGGACGGGACATGCCAGAGAAAGAGAAGGATGACGAGACTTACGATCAGCATTTCCTCAAGGAGGGTATGCTTAAGCGTATCGATCGCACGATGAATCAGGTCCGAACGATCATAAACGGGGATGAGCTTTACTCCTTCCGGCAGTCCAGGCGAGATTTCCGCAATCTTATCTTTTACGCGCGCAATGACCTTGGGCGTATCTTCGCCTTGGCGCATGACAATGATTCCACCCACGGTATCGCCCATTCCGTTAAAATCGCTCACGCCTCTGCGAATTTCCGGACCGAAGGAAACGTTCGCGACCTCCTTGACCAAAATCGGGGCGCGAGTTCGCTGGTCGTAAGCGACCACCGATTTTTCGATCGCGGATAGGTCTTTCACGAGTCCGCGGCTTCTCACGACCGCTTCCGCTCCTGAGAACTCGAGCACGCGTCCGCCGCTTTCTTGATTGGACTCGCGTACCGCTTTCATCACCTGATCGAACGAAACATGAAATGTTTGGAGTTTCGCGGGATCGACTTGGATCTGAAGCTGCTTTTGAAAACCACCGATCGAGGCGACTTCCGCGACTCCCGGCACGGACTGAAGCTGAAGCCTGAGCGTCCAATCTTGTAGAGTACGGAGATCCGAAGGATCGAGCTTCCCTGATTCATCTCGAAGGGCATACTGATAGACCCAACCCACGCTCGTCGCATCGGGACCGAGTTCGGTTTTCACCCCGCTAGGGAGTGATGGGAGAATGCGGCTAAGGTACTCCAGGACCCGGCTTCTTGCCCAGTAGAGGTCCGTTCCGTCCTCGAAAATCACGTAGACATACGAAAAACCAAAATCAGACAGACCTCGGATTGACTTGACCTTAGGGGTTCCAAGTAGTCCTGAGATCAGCGGATAGGTAACCTGATCTTCAATCAAGTCGGGGGATCGGTTCCACTTTGAATAGATAATGACCTGAGTGTCCGAAAGGTCGGGGATTGCATCGATCGGAATGTGTTTTAAAGAATAGATACCCGCCACCGCTGCGATCAGGGTCAAGGTGATCACCAGGAGGCGATTGCGCGCCGAAAATTCGATGATCTTCTTAATCATGGTGAATACTCAATTTTCGATTCCGAATCCAATAAGAAATTTGGACCAGACGAGATTTTTTCACCCGGACTTAACCCCGATTTCACTTCATAGTATCCGCCCGTCTTTATCCCGAGGCTTACCGTTCTAGGAGAAAAGCTGCCATCTCCCTTCGAGATGTAGACGAGGTCCCGGTCTCCTAAATGCAAAACCGCATTCTCGGGGATTGCGAGCGTGTTCGGAATCTTCGCTTTTAACTTTCCGATGACCGAGGCTTCGGTCCGCAAGTGAAATGAAGAGGAACCGGAAAGGACACCGTCCACCCGCAGGGTGCGGGTCATGGGGTCTAAAATCGAATCAACGAAAGTGATATGGCCCGAGAGGATCTTTCCGGGCACGCTCGGAGTTTCGGCCTCGAACGCAATGCCTGATTTGATGAGGGAAGAGTCTTGTTCGAACGCCTGAAACGAAACTCTGGCTCCCCCTAAGGCCCGGCCGGGAAGCCTGATTTCCGAAATCAGATCGCGCTTCTCGACCGTGAACTCGCTCGTTCCGGTGAGCTTGAGCTGGTTGGGAGTAAGAGCAAATGCGCTTCGTTTAGACTCCTTTTCGTCCGGAGGCGTCTGGCTCTTGTCCTCGTAAACAGGAATATAATCCATTCCCATGCTGTCTTTCATGGGCTTGTCGGAGTGGATCGAGGGATCCATGGGATTTCGATAGAACTTGATTTTCCTTTCGTGATTGATTTCGGCGGCGAAGGTGGCGCAGGTGGCGAAGATAAGGACAGAAAGCGCAAGCGCGGTCATCCGTTTGGAATCATTCATTTCGTTCTACCTCCGGGTGCGATCAGGCGCTCTAGACGCGCGACAGATTTTTCATAATTGATTCTGATTTTCAGCGCGGAAAGCTTGAGTTTCACAACACTCTCCATCGCGTCTCGATGCTCATTCAGGCTTTCCATGTCCGAAGGTACGAGACCGTGCGCGATTTTCATCCGGCGCTCCGCTTGCGGAATGATTTTTGTATCGTAGTTCGAGAGTTGCTCTTTCAGACTTTCCGCACGAGCCTGGGCTTCAAAGAGCTCCATCGACAGATCGTTCTTTGCTTTTTGGGTCGTGGCTTCTGCTTCTTGCGCCTTTGCGCTTGCGAAGGCGACTTGGCCTTTAGTTTCCCAGAAAAAAAGGAACGGCAGCGTGACTCCAACCGTAACCTCCGAGTAATTCGACATGAGACCGTCTAAGCGCCTCGCGTTTCGGTAGCTCACCGTAAGATCAGGAAGCCAAAGCGACTTTGCCTGTGCGATCGAAGCGTCCGCCGCACTCTGCGTGAATTCGAGAGATCGAATCTCCGGATGAGCGGTTAAATTCGATGAAAGAGGGGGAAGCTCGGAAACAGGCGGATTTTGAAGAGGGGGTACGACTTGAAACGGGTCACGCCCCATTGCGACATTGAGCTTCGCACCCGCGATTCGCTCTTCTTCCTTGGCGGTGATGATCTCGTTTTCGACGAGATCAAGCTCGGTCTGAATCCAAATCTGATGCGCCTGCATGATGCGATTCGAGAGTGTCGTCGCTCGGACCCGCTTGTTATGTTCGTCGAAGATGGATTTCTTTTCCTTGAGAAGAGAGATCGCTTTTCTAGCTCCATAAAGCTCGAAAAACGCGGCTTTCGCATCTGAGCGGATTTTGAGCCGTTCGGCGTCAAGGGAAGTTCGCGCGGCCCGCGCTTCGAGACTTCGAACCTTGGATTCGGAAGTCAGCTTGGTTGGAAATGGAATCGTTTGGGTGATGCCAATGGAATTTTCCATTCGCCCTTGCGAGTTCAGGGGACCATTCGATCCCATCACGCTTCCGAAGACCATGGGCGGTGGTATCGATGGAGTGCTTCCGCTCAAGGATTCGCTGCTGTTTACATGCGCCTGACTGACTGAGATTTCCGGATGATTCTGCTCGGCGATCTCAAGCGCCTGATCAAGAGTAAGCGGTTCGTCTGAAGCTAGGCCCGATCGAGAAAACGAGAAGGTCGCGAAAATGAGGGTGGCGGCAATAGCATACAGGCGCTTCATGCCACCTAATACGACTCAACGGCAATTCTGTGACATAAAGTGTAAAGAACCTTTTGTATTCAAGCCAAAAGGGTTTGGCATTTGCGCTCACCCCTTGGAAGGGCTAGTAGGCGGTTCCGTCAAGGCTTAAGCGATTCAGGTCATTCAGAAACGGAGCGGCTTCCTGAATCCGCTTTTCCGCTTCGATCTTGGAAGTGTCAAAACTGAACTGCTGAGGGAGATCTTTTTGAAGCTGCAGGATCGAATCCACCGCATTTTTGATCGACGGATATTTTCCAAGTTCAGAAGTGGCCGAGATCAGTCGCGCCACCCCGATCGGACCCAGAAAATCGAGCATGTCGGCATCCCGAAAGGCCTGATCGGCGTGGTCGGCAGGTTTGGGGCCGTAATAGATATGGTGAATGATCATGCTCCGGACGGCTTCGAGCTTTTCTTCCGGAAATCCTATTTTCTTTAGCAACGGAATCGCGATTTCAGCCGAGCGAACGCCGTGGTCGACGCCTTCGACTTCGTATTGGGGCAGACCCCCGATGTCGTGCAAGAAAGACGCGGCAAAGAGCACGTCTTGATCGATTTTTACCTTCTCAAGTTCGGCAATTTTTAAGGTTTGGTGGTAGTTGCGTTCGGCGTGAGAATAGCCCCAGGCCGGGTGCACGACGTTCTCGATCGCAAAACGGTTGAGTTCCACTTTCCAGGGTTGATCGAGCGGAATTCCGGACGGAGTCGTCGCCATCATGAGTTTGTCGGGCGAATTCGGTACGCGGGCCGAGGGGCTGTTGGCGGTCTGTTGCGTCGGAGTGGAGCGAGGATGCGAGCTCGGTTGTGTGGGTGAGCCGACCGTGGTGCGATCGTTATAGTTGCTGCCGCGAGTGGGTGTTCCGGCGGAAGAGTTCGGGTATTCCCGCATGATCTGGGCTTGGGCCGGAATTGAAAAAAGGATGGTTAAAATCAGAATCAGCTGCTTCATCGTGTTCTCCCTGATCCTGGTTTACGGCGGCACCTTCAAAAAGTATGTTGTCAATTTGACAACAAAGAATTAATTAAAGATCAATGTCTCAATTTTTAGTTCCGCCCGAATACTGCCTGATCTTAAAAGCTCTGCAAGAAACCCGAACCTTGCGCGAGGCTGCGACGTTGTTATCGGTCGACCCGGCGCAGCTGAGTCGCAAACTGAGTCAAATCTCTTCCGAGCATGATTTTTTGCTGAAGGCGGGGAACCGATGGGTGTTGAACGAGAAAGGCCGCCGGCTGGTCCAGTGGGTCGATGAAAGCGCGGGCCGGCAACGCTCCCTTTTGGATGAACGGGCTTTTTTAAGGATTTCGAGTTTTGGCTGGCTGGCCGAGCAGATGCTGATTCCGAATCTCGATCGACTGGGTCGCATGACCGAGAACCGGTTTTTGTGGAAGATCCAGATTGCGTCTTCCGATCTCGATCAAGAATTGATCTCAGGCCGAACGGATGCGGTGATCTCGTGTCATCCACCGCATGATCCGCTGATCGCGCATAAAGCGATCGCACCGGATGCGTGGTATGTGATTGCGCCGGCCGCATGGGAAAAACGGATCAAAGGATTGAAGGATCAGGCTCTGATCGATTTTTTGAATGAGAAGCCTTTTCTTCGTTTGGTCGCGTTGAACCCCGACCAGATGCTTGGGTTTTCGCCGCAAACTGATGCCGAAGCCTCGTTCGACAGTGTGGTCGGGGTACGAACCGCAGTGGCGAGCGGCTTAGGATGGGGATGTGTTCCGAGCCTTTCGATCGCAAGTCATTTAAAGCGAAATGAAGTCATTCGTCTGCCGATCGGAAGCCATTCGCAGGGTCACCTGTCGGTCTGGTGGCTGCGATCCCGGAAAGACATGCAAAGCCATTCCCGCTTTTTCTCGAAATGGCTTCATCGTTGTCTGCAAATGAAATGAAGCAAGAAGGGGTTCGACATTTGCTGTCGAACCCCTTCCGGATTTTGGTTGCGGGGGCCAGATTTGAACTGACGACCTTTGGGTTATGAGCCCAACGAGCTACCAGGCTGCTCCACCCCGCGATAAAAATTTCGCTAGATAGCAAGGGTGACAGAGTCTGTTCCTAAAGTCAAACAAAACCTTTCTAATGTGCGAATTTTATTAATTAATCCGGCGCGGCACTTTGGCGCGCAATGGAATCATTCTCCAGTGAGTTGAATGTCAGAGGTGCAGTTCGTGTCCGGATCCCAATGGAAATCGACATCTAAAGTGCAATTGCTTTCTGAAAAAGTTCCGATGAGAGTGGAGTTTTGAAAACTCCCGTTTCCGTTCAGATCGTCATAGGATGCGGTGAAGTCTCCGTTCGAGTCGATCGTTCCGACGAATGGATCGTTTTCTGGAGCATAGTGACCGCTGGGAATGAAGGGATAATAAATTCGAACCTCGATGTTTCCTGCCGTATCCATGGCAACATCCGCGTACGTGATTTCGCTACAGGATGGGTTCGATCCCCAGCCGCAGTTGTCGGGTTGGCAGGTTCCACTCGACTGGGCTCGTTCCATACTGATTTTCCAACGGCCGTTGATCGAACACGACGATCCGTTGGCATGCCAATTTTGAGAACTTTGCTGAGACGACGATGAGGACGAAGAAGTGGACGTCCCCAGATTCGCAGGTGAACAGCCCTGGATCAAAGCGGCCGAGATCAAAAGAACCCCTATTTTTTGAAAACGATTTTGCCCCATCTCTTTCAGAGTTTCATTTCTGACTAAAAAAGTCAACTAAATCTTTTTCATAGAATCCTCTGAATTCTCAAACGGTGCTCAAGGGTTAGATCATCTGAAATCCCAAAATTCCACATAAAATCGGTCATTTTCGAGGCCGGATCGCTCGTTTGCCGTTGCTGGCGACCTCTTTTTATGTAATAGTTGTATAGTAAGTTTCAGTATTCAGTTCGAGTCCGAGTGTCTGCAGTCCTAGGTTTTTCTAGACCGTTACTCCGATAAAATTGAGTTCTGGTTCGTGTGCCGAAAAAATTCCTACATGGGGTAGGCATTTGTAAGAGGCACAAAAGCGTCGATCTTGAAAGGATCGACTTGATCAAGATCGATTCCGAAGATTTTCGACGGGTCGGTCTAGGAGTAATGAAACACATGGGTAAACGTATTTTCGTAGGAAACCTTCCTTTTTCCGCTACTGACCAAGTTCTGAGCGACACTTTCGCTCAATACGGTGCAGTGGAATCGGCAAAAGTTATCGTTGATCGCGCGACTGGCCGCTCGAAAGGGTTCGGCTTCGTTGAAATGGCGACCGACGAGGAAGCTGCAACTGCGATTGAAAAATTGAACGGCGCCGAGTACGAAGGCCGTACGATCACCGTAAACGAAGCTCGCGAAATGCAACCGCGTGAAGGCGGCGGCGGTGGCGGCGGATACGGTCGTCGTCCTGGCGGCGGCGGTGGACGCGGCGGCTACGGCGGCGGTGGCGGAGGACGTGGTCCTCGCTCCGGTGGCGGCGGATACCGCGATTAATTTTTTTACGTGAAGTAAAAAAATGGGTGAAGCGCGGGGACACATTGTGTCCCGAGCGAGCGTGATGCGAGCGAGAGCGCTGAACCCTTTACGTGAAGAAAAAAAAACGGGCCCCGATCCTTCAGTGGATCGGGGCCTTTTTATTTGGAGTTAACTCATCGATTCAAATTAACGGACAGTCCGCTTAAACCGAACTTTACCCGGCGCCGAATGGGTCGACGTACGAGCCGGACGCACTGGACGAGTGGATGGAAACGGCGGCTTCGGTTTTGATTTTGCCCGAGGTTCGTCCGAACGAATGAACCCTTTCGGCGAGAACGTCCGCTGTTCGGTTTTGGTGACGAACTGAGCTTTCTTTCCGCGACGTTTGCGGTTGGCGTCATCGTGAAGCTTCTCGGAATCGACGACCCTTACGCCGCCGGTCCGTTTACGGCTTAAAATCTCGATTTTCTTTTTCGCCAGCTCCGGCTGTTTCAGCAGCGCTTCGACCGACGAGGCTTCGAGCTTTTTGATCGCTCCCGGTTTCATCTTGTCGGCTGAAATGTGGCCGATTCCGACGCGTGCGACTTTCTCTGGGAAAAATCCCTTATTCTCGAAAAATTTCTTCACCTCGATCGAGCCCATGCCCTCGAATGAAATTTCGATTAAGGCATTACGGGCGTAATTCTCGACGACACGGACGTGATAAGGGTGCATCGAACGTTTTTCAATCCGTCCGCCGCGCGCGAGGCGAGCCAGGTCTTCTTGCGTCGGATGGCGGTCGACCTTGACATGATAGCGACGGATGATGTCGTTCGATTTCAAAATTTTCTGCGCCATTTCGCCGTCGTTCGTGACCAGGATCGCGCCTTCGCCCTTGTAGTCCATTCGTCCGACGGTGAATACGCGTTCCTTGATCTGTTTGTGGATGACGTCCTTGAGCGTCGCACGGCCTTCTTCGTCTTCGGTGATCATCGCAATCACGTTTTTCGGCTTGTAGATGAGGTAATACACTTTGTTCTCGGCGAAATGAATGAGCTTGCCGCGAACCTTGATCGCGTCGACTCCGATGGCGGCTTTATCGCCTAAAACGGCGGTTTTTCCGTTGATCGTGACCTGGCCTTCGCGGATCAAATCCTCGGCGTCGCGACGAGAGGCGATTCCGGCCTGGGCGATGATTTTCTGGACTCGTTCTTTGGGATCGTGATTTTCTTCAGACATAGATTCCTCGCTTTGCTGTCACAGCAGTGCTGGGTTGAGGCCCTGTTGTAGCCTGAAGGCCCCTGATTCAACAAGAAGATTCCCGATGAAGATCGGCATCAACGAATTTCATTGAATTAAGTGCATGAAATTGCGTCGGAAATTGACCGATGGCGCCCGTGCGTGGTACTCTTCGGACCGAGGAGATCCGCCCATGAAACGAACGTTTTGGCTCCTGGTCCTGATGCTTTCTGCCGCCGCTTCGGTAAGTTACGCGCAATCGTCGGCGCAATCCACTGTCGATAAAAATCTGAATCTTTTGCGAGACTCGCAAGCGACGCTCTCGCCTGGCGCCTTGGCCTACAGCTACGGATTGGTCTTCGGGTATTACGTGCAAGGGCGGAACGAACTGAAGGGCGATCTGGCGATGACTCTTTTCGCGGCCCAGGATCAGCTGAAACTGAAAAACGCTCCTTCGCTCGAAGATGCCGTCTATGCGATCAACCAGCTCGACAGCGGGTTGGGCGATACGGCGTTTTGTCTGTTCAAAGGGCTTGCGACCGGTAATTACTTCGCTGGTAACGAAAAATCGAGCGTCGCCCTCGCAGCCACGGCCGACGAGCATCGCTTTGATCGGGTTTGTCGCTAATTGATTCGTTCATCGTTAAGCGCGTCGTCTTCCAGCGTTTCGGGCGATGCTTCGGGTGCCGACATTTCGGACGCCAGATTCAACTCTTCCTGCGTTTCGCTCTCTGCCGCAGCTTCCGTGATCGGTTCTCCGCCTGAAGAGGTGCGATCGAACCCGAACTCGCGGGCGAGCAGCGCTTCGGCTTCTTCGCCCTGAATTCCCTGTTCGGCCAGCTCTTTTTGGCGGGCCAGGTAAGGCGTCGTGATGTCGATCGACTTCACGCGGTCTTTGATTTCTTGCAGGATCACTTCGTCTTCTTTGGCGCTGTAATCCAGATGATTCGATTCGGTCTTCATCTGATAGACGAGTTTGCGCATTTGAACGACGCGAGGGTCTTCCTGACCGGCCTCAGCCGCGGCCATTTGCGGAACCATGGCTTCGATTTCACGCAGCGGCGGTAGACCCTTCAGGTCCATGAGCCCGAAGACTTCAAGAAAGGTATCGGTCGTGGCATAGATCATCGGCCGACCCGCGGCTTCCGAACGGCCGGTGACTTCGATCAGCTTGCGATCCAGCAGCGTGCGGATGAAATGCGACGAATCGACGCCGCGAACTTGGTCGATGTCGTCTTTCGTGCACGGCTGTTTGTAGGACACGATCGTGAGCGTTTCCATCGCTCCACGAGAGAGGCGCTGAATCTGAACCTTCGCCAGTTTGCGAAGCAGCGGCGCCTTCGACGGTTTGGTGCGAAGTTGGTAGCCGCCCGCGATCTCGGCGACTTCGAAACCGTGAGCGTTCGACGCGAAGGATTCCTTCAAAAGCGCGATCGCTTCCAGAATGGGCGCGTCTTCGGCTTCGGTCATTTCGAGCATTTCTTTCAGCTTTTTCAGGCTGACCGGACGATCCGAATAAAACAGCAGCGCTTCGATGCACGATTGAATGTCTTCGAGCGCGTAATTTCCGTCCTCGTCGGCTTGCGGAAGTGCCGCCTTGAGGGTCGCGTCTTCTTCGCTCATTTCTTCGGGTTGATCGCTGTCCGCATCTTCTTCAGCCGCTTCAGCGACAGCGGTCTCGACCATGCGATCTTCGTCGATCATCTCGCTGTTCATCGCCTTCAGCTCGTCCGAAACGTCTTGAGCCAAGGCTTCGAATTCTTGCAGGCGCTCGGCTTCTTGTTCGCTCAGGCTTGAAGCGAGGCGATCCATGTTTTGCTCGGTTTCAGCTTCGTTGAACTCGGCCAACACGTCGGTCTTCATCGAGACGTCGTTATCGATCTCTTCGCGAAGCGCGTCGGCTTCGCGGCGAAGGTCGCTGATGTCGATGTGGCTATCGCTGTTGTGATCGTGGTCGTTCATGGTGTTTTTCCCCCGGTGGTGACGTATTCGAATCCCTGCGCTTGGCTGACGTCGAAGTCGAGCATTTCTTCGAGCAGCTCGACGAAGATCGGATCAAAGACCTGCGCTTGATGGATTTTGAGTTTTTTCAGACGAGAAAGTTCGAGCGACGCCAAAAAAGCCACAACCCATTCGCCACGGATGGCGCGATCACTGATGAGTGTGGTCAGATCCGTCAGTTGATTCGGCTTCAGTCGTTGTCCGAATTCTTTCAGCTTCTCGGCCAGCGAAACGGTTTCTTTTTTGAGCACCACGCGCTTGCGGCGCTGCTCGCGGATCAGCAAATCCTGATAGGTCGTTGCGATCTGGGTGACGTTCATTTCTTTCCAGATTTTCTCAACGGGCGGACGCTTGTTCGGACGCGTAAAAATCTCATCATCGAGTAGCGGGCGTTGCGACAGGTGTGCCGCCATTTCAAGGTAGCGCTGGCGCTCCAGCAGCTGGCGCACGAGGTCTTCCTGCGAAAGCGGCATCGCGGTTTCTTCGAGGAGCTTTTGATCCTCGTCATCCTTCGGCATCAGGGCCTTACTCTTCCAAAGAATGAGCGTTGCGGCCATGACCAGAAACTCGGATGCGATGTCGAAGTCGAGCTCTTGCATCAGAAGGATCGTATTCAGGTACTGATCGGTGATTTTAGAAATCGAGAGTTGAGAGACATCGAGCTCCTGACTTTGAATCAGGTAGAGCATCAAATCGAGCGGGCCTTCGAACTGTTCGAGGCGAATCGTAATCCCCGTGCGCGAAGAGCCGCTGGGGCGCGACGCGGGAGCGGGCGATGCGTTCATCAGGTGCGCCAAACCGCTGCTGTCGATGACGTTGCTGGGAGTAGTGCTTTGGCTCGCTTGCGGTGCGCCTTGCTGAGGTGCGCCGGGTTCCGATGTCAGACTCATGACGCTATTGTCGAACAAAACCGACGCGTTTGTAAACCTCGTTCAATAATTTTTCTGCACGGCTTCTTGCTGCGTCGCGACCGGCTTTCAGAACCCCGTCTAAGTAGCTTCGATCTTTTAAGATTTCTTCGGTTTTTTCGCGAATCGGGCGGATGGCTTCGACGGCGATATTCGCCGTGTCAACTTTGAGGAATCCGTACTGTTTTCCGACGTAGCGATTTAGCACGGCGTCATACGATTCGTTCAGAATGGAGGCCTGGATTTGCAGTAAATTGCGCAGCCCCATCGACTGTTCTTCGGCCCGGACTTCCGAGCCCGAATCGGTGACGGCGCGTTTGAATTTCTTTTCGATCTCTTTGTCGCCGTCGGTGAGAAACACGGCCCCGCCCGGAGTCGGGTCGGACTTCGACATTTTGTTTTCCGGGTCTTGAAGGCTCATCACGCGTGCGCCCGTTTTTTGAATCATCGGTTCGGGCACGATGAAGAGGTCGGAATCGGCCCCGGTCGACGACTTCGGATAGGCCGAGTTCATGCGTTCGGCCAGATCGCGCGTGAGCTCCAGGTGCTGCTTCTGATCTTCGCCGACCGGAACGAGGTGGGTTCCATACAGCAAAATATCGGCCGCCATCAACACGGGATAAACAAAAAGGCCCGTCGGGATGTGCGTGCCGTGCTTCTGGCTTTTGTCTTTATACTGAGTCATTCGCGAAAGCTCGCCCATCGACGAGTGACAGGTCAGCACCCAGGCCAGCTCGGCGTGTTCGGGCACTTGCGATTGCACGAACACGGTCGCTTTCTTAGGGTCGATCCCGCAGGCGATGTAAGTCGCGATGGCGCGATACGTATTATTGCGAAGCTCTTCCGGGTTCTGGCGCTGAGTAATCGAGTGCAGATCGACCGCGAAGAACAGGCAGTCGTATTCGTCCTGATAAGGGAGCCAGTTTTTGATCGCCCCCAGGTAGTTTCCGAGGTGAAGCTGATTCGTCGGCTGAACGGCGGAAAGAACGGTCTTTTTAGCGGTCATAGGGGAAGGCTAGCATACCTTCAAAAGGTGAGCCTCACCTTTTCGTTTCGCGTATGCGTTAAAATTGAAACTGTATCCCCAGTTCGCCGCCGGTGATGGAGCCGACGTTTTCGGCCAGTACGGGGACGGCGAAGAAGTGCATGTGTTGAGCTTCTCCCGCGCGGGCCCTGACGGCGTCATAACGACGGTTGATCGATGGGGGAGCGATCCAGGCATCGGCGATTTCCCAAATGCGAAACGCGAGTAATCCGATGATTCCGGCCGTAAACGCCGAATTGTGGCAGCCGTCCTGAATGCGATTCACCCCGAAAACATCGGTCGTCACGCAATCCACGGCTCCGGCGACGATCAGCCCCGTACTTGCGAGTTCGCCTAGGGTAAAAACCAGACCGTAGGGAAGGTATCGCCCTTCGATCGCTTGGCCGATCCCTAAACCGACGAAGGTCGCGACGAGGCCGCCGCCCAAATATTGATCATTGCTGATGGGGCCGCGGGCGAGAATTTCTTGATCCTCGGCTGACAGCGGCGCTGTGGGCGCGATAGGTGCCGAATTTTGCGCCCAGGCGTGGGATGAAAGAATGCCGGAGAATACAAGAAATAGGATGATGAGAGTGTTTGATGTTTGAAACATTCTCTCATTCTTTCGATTTTTGGAGGTATTGTCAATTAAAGGCCCGAGTAATAACCGGCCCATGGGCCTTCCGTAATGTAACGGAGTTCGAATCTTTGGATGGTGGTGGCGATGCTCTGTTCATTGCTGGAGAGGACGTAGTCATCTAATAATCCGGAACGTGTGAATGCCGGAAAGAGCGCCGTATAGTTTTTGCTCACCTTTTGAGGCGTGGATGACCACGACCAACCGCTTTGAGTTGTCATTTGAGTGACTTTGCCGGTGGTCGCCGGGATGAATAGGGTGTCGTTCTCCGTGGAGACCTTGATGGCTTCACGGAGAATTTCGAGAATATGATTTACGTTTTGTTCAAGGTATTCTTCGGAGTCATTGATGTAAAAAGCATAAGAATATAAAAAAGGTTGGTCGCCGTCGATATGAATGCCGTGATCCGAATATTTGCTCGGATAGTGAGTATGGGGAGAACCAACATAGAGATAAGGGTGGAAGCGGCTGATCGTCGGCTGATTTATGTATAAAAACCGAATTCGATCACACCCGGAACGATTTTCGTCGGCGTCCCCCACGCATGCCAGAGCGATGCTTTGTCCTTTTTCAATGGTCATCCCGGAGCCAAGAATTCGAACGGACTTTTGTGTCAGCGCTTCTGGCTCTTCGTAAGCGGTATAAAAATAGTTGTCATTTTGGGCGTGGGCTGTCGTGATCAACGGAAGGCTTGAAAAAAGGAATGCCATGAGCCCGAGGCCAAAGGATTTCATGTGGACGAGGTTAAGGGTTTTTTAATTGTTACACAACTAAAATTTATTTAAGCATTCCTGTTTGTGTGGACACCTGTCGACAAAACGATTTTGATTGAATGAGGGTTGCCCTGGCTTGTAGACCGGTGTCCGACTAAGGATCCCACCGCCCCGAGGTGTTGCTCTTGAGCTTGATTTGGTTTTTTTCGTCGAGCAGAACCACCGTCGGCTGGTGCTTCAGGGCTTCCGATTCTTCGAACTCGGCATAGGTGACGATGATCACCTGATCGCCGGGGCTGACGAGCCTTGCGGCGGCACCATTCAGTCCGATCTGGCCGGGCTGACCGTAGAGTACATAGGTGCTCAGGCGTGCACCGGTAGTGATGTTATAAATATCGACCTTCTCGTTCGGAAAAAACCGCGCGGCCTCGCACAGCTTCGGGTCGATCGAGATCGAGCCTTCGTAATTCAGATCGGCTTGGGTGACGGTCGCGCGGTGGAGCTTGGATTTCATCAATGTGATTCGCATGGTTCTTCCTTATTTTTCGATTTCGTTTTCGTTCATTTTTAAGGCGAGGTAAAGGCCGTAAAGCACCAGATCGGGGATTTCGGTATCGAAGATCCGGGTCTCGCTGAAAAGCCGCGAGAATCCGCCCGTGCCGACGACGAGCGGCTGCTTGCCGTCGAAGATTTCCTTTTGATAAAGCGCCACGAGTTCCTTCATCGCGCCCAAGTGGCTGAAGAAGAGCCCGCTTTGAATGCTTTCGGTCGTCGAACGTCCGCAGGCCTGCTCGGGCTTGACGATTTCGACCGTCGGCAGCTTCGCCGTGCGGGATTCGAGCGCCTCCATCGAAATTTTCAGGCCGGGCATGATCGCGCCGCCCAGGTAGTCCTTTTCTTGAGTGATGGCACAGAAGGTGGTGGCGGTGCCGAGGTCGATCACGACCACATTTTTATTCGGAAACAGATGCGTGACCGCGATCGAGTTCGCGATCCGGTCGGCGCCGACTTCGAGCGGGTTGCGGTACTTGATCTTAAGCCCCGTCTTCACGCCGGCCTGGAGCACGAACGGCGTCACTCCGAAGTATTTTTGGCAGGCGCCCTTCAGCGAGTGCATCGAGCTGGGCACGACCGAGCAGATGCCGATGCGAGTGATCTGCTTCGGATCGATTTTGTTTTCTTGAAGCACGCTCTTTAAAAATAATCCCGTCTCGTCCGAACTTGCGGTGCTGTTCGAGCTTTTTCGAAAGCGAAGGATCATCTCGGGCGGGCGCCCGCCCTGGAGCGCGCTGGACGAGTCGACGACCCCGCCGAAGATTTGGCTGTTTCCGACATCGAGGAGTAGAATCATACCGTATTGTCCTTTAAAATATGAGCGAGCTTTTCGACGAGTTCGCCTTTAGTGGAGAACGGCGCGCGGGCTTCGTATTTCCCGGCCGCTGCCGTCTTCGATTTTTGGTAGACGGTGCCGGCGTGTCGCGCGCCTTGGACGTTTTTCAGATCGTTGTGAATGACCCAGTCCGAATCGTAAGAATCGAGCTTAAGATCGCTATCACCGGCGGTGAGTTTGAACGAGATGACTTTCAGCTTCGGATTCTTCGACCAAGCCTTCACTGATTTTAAAACTTTTTCGTTCGGAACCAGCTTGAGAGTAAACGGCTCGTTCTTTTGAATTTTGCCCGCGCGATCGATCGTGTCGGATTCGACGTGATAATCCGCCACCGCTGCGGCATGGATCATCGTCGTATAATCGTGCGAGTTGAGTTCCTTTTTGACCGCATCGGCGAATTCGGCGGTCGTGGTATAGGGGACGACCCGTATGCCCGGGTCGGTGGGCTGAAAACGAGAAAGACGCGATTGAATGAGGGTCACGTCGTAGCCTTTTTGTGCGAGGGCAGTCGCTACCGTAAAGCCGGTTTCGCCCGTGCTGAAGTTGGTGATGCTGCGAACGGCGTCGATCGGTTCGGTCGTGCCGCCGGAGGTGATCAAAACGGACGCTGGTTTGTTGCTCACTTGAGTCAAAGGCGATGCAAAATGATGTTCGAGCTTTTCAAGCAACACCTCGGGCTCGACGAGTCGGCCTGGGCCGATTTCTCCGCAGGCGAGGGTGCCCGAGTCGGAGTCGAGGACAGTGACTCCCCAACCACGTAGCTTTTCCAAGTGTTCGCGCGTTGCGGGGTGGGCAAGCATCGCCTGATTCATCGCGGGCGCGATCCAATACGGTTTTTTAAATTCATGAGCGAGAAAGATCGCGCCGATCAACGAGTCCGCGTGTCCGGTGGCCAGGGTCGCGACCGTGTTCGCGGTGGCGGGGTAGACGAGGATCAAGTCGGCCCAGCGTTCGAGGTCGATGTGGGCCATCATCGATCCGGCGTCATAAAGACCGCGATGGACCGCTTTGCGGGTGAACCCCTCAAAAGAGGCGGCGCCGACGAATTTTTCGGCGCCTTCTGAAAGGACGACTTCGACGTCGTACCCGGCCTGCACGAGTTTCGAACAGAGTGCTACGGCCTTGAAGGCCGCGATCGAGCCCGTGACTTGAAGTAAAATTTTCGGAGCAGGATTAGATTTGGACATTGTCGATCAACCTCACGGAGCCTAAATGAGCGGCGACGTAGCGGCGCGTGCCGTTTTGAGCGGGTTTGTCTTCCAGGTACTCGACGCGAAAGCCGAGGGCGCTGAGTTCGTCGATCGCTTCAGTGCGACCGTGAACGGTCGTAATCGTTTCGTGTAGTTTCGGAGCGAGTGTTTTTTCTTCGGGGGTGAGCCGCAGATTGCGCGAACTCATCGCCAGACCCGACTCTTCGCGGAGGGTGGGGCAGGCCACGATTTCAAGCGGCAGAAAAAACGCTTCGACCATGCCTTGAATGAGAGTGAGCTGCTGGTGATCTTTTTCGCCGAAATAGGCGCGGGTGGGGCGCACGAGTTGAAAAAGCTTCATCACAACGGTCAGCACGCCGTCGAAGTGGCCGGGGCGATGGGCGCCGCAGAGCTCACTCGAAAATTCTTTTTCGGTGATCTGGTAGCGGTATCGGTCGGGGTAAAGCTCGTCCATCGAATCCGGGGCGAAGATCGCATCGACTCCGCATTCGGCGGCGAGGGCGAGGTCGGCTTCCCAGGTTTTCGGGTAATGCTTGAGATCGTCGGGGTTGTTGAACTGGGTGGGGTTCACGAAAATACTCAGGACGACGACGTCGTTTTCGGCGCGAGCCGCGCGGATCAGACTTGCGTGGCCGGCGTGTAGGGCGCCCATCGTCGGTATAAAGCCGATGCTCGGTAAAAGGCTACCGGCAGACCCGGTAGCTAGATTGCTCCGCCACTCCTGAAGTGCCGCCCGCGTCTTCAAAACGAGAGGAAGAGTGCTCACGAGTAACTCTCCTTCTCATTTGGAAATTTCTGTTCGACCACGTCGGCATGGAATTGCTGAAACGCATTTTGAAACAGCTCGTAACCGTTCAGGTAAGTACGAAGAAATTTCGGCTTGAAGCTTGGGTTAAAACCGAGCAAATCCTGAAGCACGAGCACCTGGCCATCGGTCGAAGGGCCCGCGCCGATGCCGATCGTCGGAATTTTGAGCAAGCTCGTCGTCGTCTCGGCGATTTTGCTCGGCACGCATTCGAGGACGAGCGAGAAGGCTCCGGCGTCTTCGAATTTTTTAGCGTCGCTGACCAGGCGGTCTTGCGCCTCGGGCGAGGTCGCCTGCACCTTCATGCCGCCGAAGGCGTTCACGAATTGCGGAGTCAATCCCAGATGCCCCATGACCGGAATGCCGGAGTCGACGAGGTGTCGCACCAGATCTTCGTTGCCTTGAATGCCTTCGATTTTGACGGCGTGGGCACCCGCGCGAAGCAAGCGGCCCGCGGCCTCGACGCCTTCGGCGCGAGTGAGGCGCGTCGACAAGAAAGGCATGTCGGCCACAATAAATTTTGATTTTCCGCTCTGGGCGATTCCGCGCGCGACGGAGGCGACGTGGGTCGCGATCGCATCGACGGTCGAATGAATTGTCGAATCAAAGCCGTGCATGACCATGGCCGAGCTGTCGCCGATCAAAACGACGTCGATCGGGCTTTCGGCGACGATGCGGGCGAAGGATGCGTCGTAGCAGGTGATCATCGAGATTTTGGTTTTTGAAGCTTTGCGTTTGGCGAATTCGGGGACGGTCATCATAGCGGGGCCTCCTGGGAAAGGGTTTCTAAAAAAGTGTGATAGAGAGAATGCAGAGGAGTCCCCTCGATCGCCGCGAGGTTTTTTTCGATCGTGGCTCGGTCGCCGCGAACGATCGGGCCGGTGAGCGCGCGCTCGCGCAGCCGGGTGAAGTTGTCGAGAGTCTGTTTCAAGATCGGATCAAAGAGGGAGGGCGAGGCCGCGAGTTCGCGGTTCGCCAGACGAGTGACCTCGCTCCAAAGCAGAATCGGAAAGTTCGACATCATCACGGCGCAGGCATGATAGAGTGCGCGGCGGGAAGCGGGGAGAGTCAAGCGCGGGTTTTGCGTCGGAAGCGGAAGCTCTGGCGATGAGGGTGACGATGAAGATAGCGACGGCGCGCCTTCATCACTAAAAGTCACTAACGGAATCCGCTCGTAAACCTCGCGCGAATACAGTTCCTCGCCGAAGGTCATCAGCGGATGAACCGTGCGCATTCCCCCGACCGGGGTTGCGGCCGAAGAATGGATGAATGTTTTCTCATTCGGATCGCGGCCGAGTGTTCGCAATCGGGCCACGACTTGATCTCGAACCGAAGCGATCGCCGAATCCGAGACCAGAATCCAGATCGTGGGGCAGGCGAGTAGCTTGCGGTCAAGTTCGGCCAGGGCTTCAGGGACAAGCACGTCGTCCGACCCTGCGGCCCAATCCCCGCGAAGCGAGTGGTCGAAGTGTTTGTGCGGAAAATCGATCAGATGAAAATAATGATGGAGATGACGGGCCAGACGGCCGCGTCCGAGCAGTAAGGGCGGGAAAAGCGTTTGAGGCGTTTTTTCGGGTACCTGTCTCATGGATCAAGTCCTTCGCTTTACGTTTATCGTTTCTGGCGGCGAAATGCAAGCCTTGCGGACCGGTTCTGAAAAGTCTCAAAATAGGATAGAATGGCGATATGACATTCATTTATGTGTTTTCGATGGCTTTGACCGTCCTTTCGAATGTGGCTTATCACTTTTGCCAAAAAGAGATTTCAGTCAAGGCTAATCCGCTAGTCTCGCTGTTTTGCACCTATGCGACCGGAATGCTGGTCACCGCGATCTGTTTTCCGTTTTTTTATCCTGGCCTCAACCCGGTTACTGCCGCGAAGAGTTTGAATTGGGCCACGTTCGGGTTAGGGGTTGCGATCGTAGGTTTAGAGTTGGGATTTCTATTGGCGTATCGAGCGGGATGGAATCTGTCGCTGGGCGCCCTTTATTCGAACGTAGCCGTCGGTTTGATTTTGTTACCGATCGGAATCTGGTTTTACCATGAATCGTTCGAATGGCGCCATGCTTTGGGGATTTTGCTCGCCCTAAGCGGCCTTGTACTCATGGCGAAGAAAGCGTGATCACATTAGCGGCGGGAGTCTCTGCCGGTGAAATGCAAGCCCTGCGGCTGATTTGCATCGAAAATTGGGGCCGAATCGCTCCTGATGCTTTTGTTTAAAGTCGAACCCGTCGAAAATGGATTCACGGGGGGACGAAATGAACTGGAAAACTTGGGGCAGGACGTTGTGTTTCGGAATGGTATTGGGAATGCTGTCGGGTTGCGGCGGCGATGAATGGAAGGCTCCAGGCAAGGTTTTCGCCTATGCGGCCGCTCAATATTCGAATCTGATCTATAGCTTTGAAGTCAATCGCCTCACCGGGGCTTTAACCGAGACGAGCGTGCCTTCGATCGCCGCGCAGGATCTGCCGATGATTACGACGCTCAGTCACGATCATTCTTATTTATTGGCCGCCAATTACAACTCGAGTTCCATTTCTTCGTATGCGATCGACCGCAAGACGGGGAATCTGACGCTCGTCGAGCATCATGCGTTGTCGAGCGGAGATTCAGGCCCGGCTTGGCTCTTCACCCATCCGACGAAAAATCGGGTATATTCCGCGAATGCGGGATCGAGTACAATTTCGGTTTTGACCGTTCACGAGGACGGAACGCTTGAAGCGCTTTCTTCCGTTTCGGCCGGAAGCGGAGTTGCTTCGCTGGCGATCAACGCGCAAGGAACGCTGCTTTACAGCGCCGATCAAGGAGCGAACCGGATCGGGATTTTTTCGATCGCCTCGGATGGATCACTGACCGCGCTCACCCCTGTGGCGTTGGCGTCGGGTGCTCAGCCCAATCATCTTTTGCTGTCGCCGGACGGTCGGTTTTTGTACACGGCCAACTGGGGAACGGAAAACGTCAGTCAGTTTCAAGTCGCCGGTTCGAGCTTGGTTTCGATCGGATCGGACGTTGCCACGGGGTCGGGGGGTGTGTATACGCTGGCGATTTCGCCGGATCAGAAATTTTTGTATGCGATGAAACCTTATGCCGGTGTGATCTCGATGCATGCGATCGATGCGCACACGGGCGCTTTGGGGGCGTCGACCCCGATTTCTCAACCCGGTGCCGTCAGCATCGCATTTTGGAATCCATTCGCGTTTTTGGTCTCATGGACGGGAAACGCATCGGGTCTCCCGGTTCAAACCCGATTGAGTTCCGGGAGTGGCTTGTCCTCGGACGGCAGCAATTCCCCGGCTCGGCAAGGGCTGTATTGGATGACTACCGTCGAGTTTTAATTACATCAACGGCACGCCCGTCAGCTTGGCGGCCGCGAGCAGGGTCAGGTTCGAGCAGAAATTAATCGGCGCCATGAAGACCGAGAAGGCGCCCGTGAACATGAGCGCGATCAGGATAAAAAAGCTAAAGCGACCGATTCGTTCGTACTTCTGCATCGCCGGGTACGAAAGAAAGCTCTCGATCATTTTACTGCCGTCGAGCGGCGGGAGGGGGATCAGGTTGAAAAGCCCCAGCGCGAAATTGATGTACACGCCGACCTGAAGCATGGTTGAAAGCTCTTTAAAAAATGTGAAATCGGGCGAGGCGAAGCGAACCATCAAACAAAGACCGACGGCGCAGACGAAGGCGGCCAGAACGTTGAAAGCAGGCCCGGCAAGCGAAACCCAAAACAAGCCCGGACGAAATTTACGAAAACGGCGCGGGTCGATCGGCACGGGCTTGGCCCAACCGATCAAAATCGGAATGCCGGTGAGCATATTGATGATCGGAAAAAGCAGCGTTCCGATCAGGTCGATGTGCGGAACGGGATTCATCGTCATTCGGCCCATGTCTTTGGCGGTAGGGTCGCCCCAAAAATTGGCGACGACGCCGTGACCGTATTCATGAACGACGACCGCGATCAAAAACGGGACGAATTGATAGCCTAACCGCTGAATGCCTTCTTGTAAGCCTGCGCCAAAATCCATTGAGTTTTACTTTAACATGGTTTTGAGGGTGAGCCTCACCTTTTCGTTTCGCAGTCGCGTTATTTTCCGCCGCGAGGATGGTATTTGCGGATCACGTCGGCCAAATGTTCGGGCGTGACGTGCGTGTAGATCTGAGTCGTCTGCAAATCGGCATGCCCGAGCAAGGCTTGCAGCGAACGCAGGTTCATCCCCGAACGCAGCAGATCGGTCGCGAACGTGTGCCTCAGCATGTGGGGATGCAAGGCCTGGGTAATGCCCGCCTGAGCGGCGAAACGGCGGAGCGTTTTCCAAAACGCCTGGCGCGTAAGCGATTCGCCGAATTGACCGAGAAACAGAATTTCGCTGGAAGGGTCGAGCAGCGGCCGCGCTCGGGTCAGGTAATCGAGCAGAAACTCCCCCGCGATCGGAGCGAAGGGAATGATGCGCTCTTTACTTCGCTTGCCCATCACGCGGATCAGCCCTGATTCAGTGTCAAGCTGTGGAAGGGTAATCGACAGCAACTCCGAGACGCGAACCCCGGTCGCATACAGCAAATACACCATCGCCCGATCGCGCGTTTGAAGCGCGGTCTTTAATTCGGGGTTCACCTGATAATCAATGCCTCGCTCGACCGCTTGAAGGAGTGCCAGCGTCGCTTCGGGCGAAAGCGCCTTCGGAAGTTTCTTCGCCTGCACGGGCGCTTCAATAAACAGCGTCGGGTCGTCCTGAAGGCGATTTTCGCGGATCAAAAACTGATAAAATTGTTTCAGAGCCGAGACCTTGCGCGCAATCGAAGTCGCCTTTTGATCTCGGTCGCGCAGGTGTTTCAAAAATTTCTGCACGTCCTCTTCGCGCGCGTCTTCCAATTTTCCGTCGAGCTTCGCATTGAGAGCAGCTTCGAACTGTCGCAAATCGCGGGCATAGGCTTGCAGGGTGTGGGGCGAAGACCCCTTGTCGATTTTGAGGTGCTCGATGAACAGCTCGATCAGGTTCATGAGAGCAGGTACTCGAAATCCTTCTGGGTAAGCTTGAAGCCGTCTTCGCCCGAGTGGAGTTCGGCGTCGATCTCGGCGTCAGAGAAAAGCGCATTAAACTGCGAAGATTTGCGGCTTTTTAAGATTTCGATCTTTTCTTCGACCGACTCGCTCATGATGTAACGATACACTTGAACCGGTTTCGTCTGGCCGATGCGGTGGGTCCGGTCGGTCGCCTGGTTTTCGACGGCGGGATTCCACCACGGTTCGAGGTGAAAGACATAGCTCGCCTTGGTGAGGTTGAGACCCACGCCCCCGGTTTTCAGGGTCATGAGCATGACAGCGCCGCCCGAATGCTCTTGAAATTTGCGAAGCGCGACTTCGCGATCTTTGCGGCTGACCTTACCATGGAGAGCGAAGAAGGGGATTCCGGCCTTCTTCATCTCGCGCGCCAGCAGGTCGAAGGTGCCGAGAAATTGCGTAAACACGAGCGCGCTTTCGCCCGTCTCGATGATGCCCTTCAGGTTGTCCATCAAGAGCGTCAATTTTGGCGGAATCTCGCTGTAGGTGATGTTCGGGATCGCGCTCGGGGCCGAGCACACTTGGCGCAGACGAAGCAGCGCCGTGAGCATGATGAGCTGGCTCTTCGCCTCGCCGCCCTCGCTGATCGCCTGACGCACGCGCGAGTTCCACGAAAGCGCGATGTCGCGATAAATCGCGAGCTGTTTTTCGGTGAACGGAATCTTGACCGTGCTTTCGGTTTTTTGCGGAAGCTCCTTCAAGATGGAAGCCTTCGTCCGACGAAGCACGAGCGGGCGGGTCTTGAGTTTTAAATACTGAATCCGATCGGGCTCGGGCGCGTAGGACTGCATGTAGTTCTTCCGGAACTGATCGAAGGCGCCTAAGCTTCCCGGAACCACGAGGTCCATGAGCGAAAAGAATTCGCCCATGTGGTTTTCGAGCGGAGTCCCCGTCAGGCAAAGTTTAAAACGGGCAGGAATCTTGCGCGACACCGTCGTGCGTTTTGCCGTAATGGTCTTCAGGTTCTGGGCTTCGTCGTAAATGTGAAGATTCCAGCGGACGGTCGAAAAGAAGGCCTCGTGCTCGGCCATCAGTCCGTAGGTCGAGATCACGACCGCATTCGGGTTTTCTTCGAGAAATTTTTTCGCCTGCGGGATTTCTTTCGACTGAAAAATCAAGATCGGAAGATCGGGGGTGAATCGCTGGGCTTCGCTGAACCAGTTGTAGGTGAGCGAGGTCGGCACGCAGATGAGCGCATGGCCGAGTTCGTTCTTCTCGCGAAGCATTTCGATAAAGACCAGCGTCTGCACGGTTTTTCCGAGACCCATGTCGTCGGCTAAGATCCCGCCCAGGCCCAGGCGATAAAGGTCGTTCACCCATTGAACGCCGTAGCCTTGATAAGGCTTCAGCTCGCCCCGGAAACTTTTCGGGAGTTCGAGCGGCGGACGGTCTTCGCCGAGTGAATCATAGAAACGACAAATCTGGTCCCAGATCGGTCCGCCCTTGACGCGAACGCCGGTCGAGCGCAGGGCCAAGAGTTCGAGCGTGTAATGCTTCGGCAAGCGGTAAATGCGGTCGGAGCGTTTGTTGCCGCGTTTCGGCCCCTGGGCCGCCGCTAGCTGATCCCAGAACACGGCCAGTTTTTCGAGTGACGGAATCGAGGACTGATTGAGCCGATAAATCTTCCCTTGAAAGGTGATCATGCCCGTTTCGGTCAGGCGTTTCGCCTGGTCTTCGCCGATCTCGACGCCCTTGAAGAAAAATTTCGGATGAAGCTCGAACCAATCGATGCGTCCCTGTTGGTCGGGCGTTTCTTCGAGGATGAACTCCGAGAAAAAATCCTCGTCGTGCAGTTCTTCGATCGACTGATCGTCGAGAGAGAGCTGCACGCCCTCGTTTTGCAACGGCAGAAAGGCGCGAATCAGGGTTTCGGCCGACGGGTCCTTGCGCGAAAAAATCCAGCGCAGGGAATTTTTCTGAAGTGCCTCGGTCCCCTTTTCGTCGGCGAATTGAATATCCTTCATTGATGTCGGATCTTCGAATGCCGGGTTTTGGAAGGTGCCGTCCTTGGTTTTGAGCAGGATCGCCCCTTGCGATTGCGACTGCATCATCACGGCCCAGGCGTAGATCAATTTCAGGTAGAAGGAATAGACGCCGCTGACGAGCACGTTGCGCTCGGGAAGCACGAGTGGAAACAAATGATCTTCGTACAGGTGCCGAAGCCCTTCGATGTACGAGCGCAGATAATCGATCGCTGCTTTCGAGCAGAAAATTTCAAGCGTCAGGTTGTGAGAATGAGGAGCGCCTTCGAGCTTGTTCATCAGTTGAGCGAGCTTCGTCTTCAGCACCTCGAAAAAGGCCTCGAACGGGCGGTCCTTCTTCATGAAATGGCGGACGGATTCTTGAAACACGACCGCCGCAAGCCCGATGTGGCGAAGCAGGCGCAGGTCGTTCGCGCGTTTGGCCTGTTTTTTCGCCGCGAACATCTGTTCGTTCAAGTTTTCGTCCCAGGCGCGGATTCCTAAAGTCAAAATTTGCAGCTGCTTTAAGATCGGAAGCGGAATCCCGTCGACCGTGCCGTGCTGGCTGGCGCCGAAATCGAAATTCAATTCGACCGAAAAGGTGCCGCTCGAAAACGCCCGGACGTGCGGGACGAATGATTCGGCTTTGAGGAACTGAAACGGGGGATAGGCATGGATTTCGTTCAGGTTGGCGTGGAACTCGTCCTGCATGCGGTTGAAGACCGTCTCGAATGCCCCATGCGATTCGAGTTCGACCTTCGGCGGATAATGTTCGAGCCAATGATTGAAGGGGTGGAAGAACAATTGCCTGGTCTGCGGCTGAAGCGCCAGCGTGGGGTACCAGACCCATTCCGGGCTCAGCTCTAAGCCTACTTCGGTACGGAGCCCGTGGTCCGGCGCATGCGCAAGCGAGCGGATTTGATACCCGGATTTCAGCGAAGCCGGCGAATGCAAGTCGATCGAGTCGATCTCGATCACCTGATCGGCCGAGTCGAAAATTTCGGGTAGGGTAAAATAGAGTTTCACGCGCTCGCGTTTGTGCAGCTTCATCGCCTCGTTCACGACCGAAAGCAAAATGGCATCCAATCGTTCGTCGGCCTTGAGGTCCCAAAGCGAGATCTCCTTCGATTTCGGGAAAAACCGCAGCCGCTTTTTCTCTAAGAAGGACTCATGCAGGTTCGAAGCGATCGGCAAAAGTTCGGTCGGCACGAGTTTTCCGTGCGGATGAAAGAGGATCTCGGAGACGGGAATGCGCGTGTGATCCGAAAAAAGATAAAAAAGGCTTTTGCGGCGAAGCTGCTCGTCCGGGTTTTGAAACAGATTGTTCGTCGTTCCGCGAAACGAGACGGGCGAACGCCACAGCGGGTGGGGCAGATCGGATTCGCGGTAATACGGAACGGCCAGATCGGGCAAGAGCGCATCTTGATGATTTCGGCCTTTTGGAAGCGTTTTTTCGAACTGAATTTGCGAAATCCCCGTTTGAATCGGCTGATTCGGAAGGCAGATCACGAGGCCTTCGAAGTGGGCCGGATGGCGCGAGCGGGAGTCGTGATCGCTTGCGGACGATTCGGAATTCGACGACACGGTCTGGGAGGTGTCGGCCTTGGGGAGTGGCGATTTTAATTTCGCGATTTCGCCTTCGAAGGTTTTGATCTTCGCGACGATCGACTCGTCGACGCGGGTCAGGGCATAATTTTGCGAGATCAAGGCCGTGATGATCCACGTCGCTAACGCTTGGTGTTTGCAAAAAATGCCGTAGCCGGACATCGAGCAATCGCATTCCGAAAAGAGCGGCTGCGAGAGCGTGCTCATCTCGATCAGAGTTTTCGACGGTTCGCTTAAGGTGAAGGCGATTCGGTATCCCTTTGCTTTTGATTCGAGAGGCGCGACGTGAAGGCTTTGGAAGCCTCCATCCCGGAGGTACTGCAATCCCCGCTCTAACGCAGAGGGATCCAGACCTTTCTTTAACGCGGAATGACCAATGCGTTTGATCTCCTGGAGGGACGGAAGTTTCATTGGCCATAATTGTGACGGACATTTGTGGTCCGCACAAGAGCAAATTTTGGATTGCATATCCGGCCCGAAAGGAAAAGAATAGAAGTATAGGATAGATAGGAGCAAAAATATGAACACTCATGATTCACGTCGTACGTTTCTGAAAACCCTCGGACTCGCCATCGGAACCCTGGCCGTCGCGCCGGTGCTGAAAGTGCAGGACATTTTCGCCGCTGAAGCGAAGAAGGCGAAAGGAAAAGCCCCGGCGAAAGCCAAATCGGCAGCCAAGGCCCCAGCGAAAGCGCCTGCAGACGCGATCGATCCGAAGACCAACGTGACTGCAAAAGCTTTGGGCTACGTTCACGACGCCAATCTGGCGAAGGATCGGACGAATAAAAAATCCCATTGCGGCAACTGCAATTACTACTTGGGTAAGGATGCTCCGTACGGAAAATGTCAGCTCATTACGGGCGGTGAAGTGAGTGCAGCCGGTTGGTGCCGCTCGTGGTCAGCGAAGGCGTAGAAAGTCTCGTCTCTCGGTCGATCCAGGAGTGGGCGAAGACGCCCACTCCGGATCATGCCCGTTTACTGATCCGGACCTACCACGAAAGCGAATGGCGCTCGACTCGTTTGGATGTCCTTCGCCATTTCGGTCATTTTCAAGATTCACGTTCTCTTCAATTTCTGATCGACGTTGCCACCAAAAACGAAGACCTGGCCGAGCAGCAACTCGCGATTCTGGCCTTGAGCCAGCGACGCACGCGCACGGCGCAGGTTTTTTTGCGTCGTTTGTACGCGAAGGCGCCCGATACCTTGAAGCCTCAATTGGCCTATGCGCTCGGACAGTCGCAGGATTTCGCCGCGATCCCCGTGTTGCTGAAGGGCTGGGACGTCGCCTATTCGCGGCAGGATTGGCTTTGGCTTCGGAACATGGTGCTGGCACTGGGCGAGTTGAAAGCCTTCGAAGCGCTGCCTCGGTTGCGCCAGCTGCTCGTGAATGCGGGCGGTGAATCCGAACTGACCTTTGCGACCTTGTTCGCGATGGGACGGCTCGAACGCGAGGTCGGGAATCTTCAGGCTTACGAATCGCGCTATGTCGAGGATTCGCTGCTGTATCAGGTTTTTCAAAGCACGCTTTCGCAGGTGCAGATCCGCTCGCAGTTCAAGCTTGAGGATTATCTCGAAAAAGTTTTCACCTCGCCCGATCCGCACCCGATCTTGCCGCTCGAACTGCATGCGTTCGACGAAAGCGAAGTCGAGGTCGGTTTCAGCCTTTTTTCGATCGAAGAATACTGGAAGCGCTATCTGATCGCGCTCAAAGGCATTTCGCCCAAAAAACGCGTTTCGTACCTGAGCCAGATCGTGGCCTTGGTGACGACGATGCCGATCGAGGACCAAATTTTCTTTTTGTCGCAGGTCTCGGATCTGTTCGAGCAAGACCCGGATGCGGTGTTCCCGCTGCTCGAACCGTTTTCGAAAACGGACGACGCCGAGCTGCGGCTGCAGTGGCTGGAGGCGGTCGCGCATCGGGTGGAGATCGCGAAAGAGGCCGCATTTTTCTTTGCGCATGCCGATCCGCCGATCACGATTCGGTTCTTGAATTTGTGGAGCGAATGGGCGCTCGTGAAGGACGAGGCGGCGGCTCAGATTGCCAAAACGGTGAACACTTGGGTCGGACAGGATGGCTTGAGCCCGCCGGTGTACGCGCGATTGATCCGCGCTGCGGCCGAGCTGAAGGTCGAGTCGAAGGCGATGGCCGAGCGCTTCGCCCAAGACTTCCGCGATCCGCTGCTTCGCAGTTCGTTGCTGATGTGGATCGAGGCCGTGCCGCGTGCAGTTTCGTTCGCGACGTTTCTTCAGGAAGTGACGGCTCTCCCTCACAACGATCAAGAAGCCTTGGGGCAGCGTTTGTTGGCGGCTTTCGAGGCGTACGGCGCCCAGACCGGATCGGTCTCGGCGAAGCTCGAAGCGGTGTTGAAACTTTTTTCGAATCATTTTAATGCCGAGCTTCGGGTCGGGATTTTACGCTACCTGCGGGTTCATCCCGCGATTGCCGCGAAACCCGAGTGGGAAAAATACGTCATCGAACAATCGAAGCATCAAAACCCGATGGTCGAACTCAATGCCGTGGTCACTCTCAAGGGATACGTCGATTCGCGTGCGGCGAGCGAGGCTTTGATCGATCGCCTCGAATCGCCTTCGAGTATCATCCAGGGCCGGGCCTTGGACGGCCTGTGCGCGCATTCCTCGTTGATCGCGAAGCGCGCGGTGATGGATTATTTGAAACAAAACCTTTCGCACGAAGAAGTGGTGGACAAGATTTACCGTTCGTTCGATCCCAAAAACCAGGGAGGCGAAGAGTTCGTGCGTGCAGTGGACGCGATTTTGAACGCGAACCCCGATCATCCGCTGTGGGAGAAGTTCGTGGCGTTGCGCGACCGTCTCGCGCTGGCGACCCGGGCACGGACGGACGGAGGCGCGGGAGCAGGCGAAGCACCGAACGAGGCGCTTCGCGAGATCGACGAAAAACTTTCAAAGGTGATTCCGCTTTTCGCGAAGCTCGACCCGACGACGCAGTCGGCGTTGCGCGCGGCCGAGCAGCCGTTCTTGCAGGCGATCCAGCATCAGAATCTTCCGGTGGACAAGGCGCCGACCGTGCTCGAATACTGCAAGGCGATCGATTTGATTTTGGATCGTCAGCTCGGGCAGAAGCATTTGTTTCCGAAGCTCGACGGGCAGCTACATGACTTCCAGACGTTGTGGCATCGCGTGGGCTTCGGCGAGGATTATCCGTCGGCCGACAGAGTGATGGGGTTGTTGGGGCTGAAGGGGAAAATCACACCCGAAAATTTTCCGCTCCACAAGGCGAAGATGATGTGCGGAACGTTCTTCAACGGAAAGATCGTGCAGGATCGCTTCAAGGTTTTCGACGGTCTTCGCGCGTGGGCCGTGATTTTTCTGATTTTTGCGCGCAAAATTTCGCTTCCGACCGGAACGATGGGACCGCTCGTGAAGCTCGACGGAGCGACCGACGAGAAATGCGTCTCGATTGCGAAGCGATTGATGATGCTTCAGGATCTGCGCAACCCCGCGGCCCATCGGCAGACCTACACCGATCTTTCGGCGGTGATGAACGTGCGCAATGAAGCGATCGAGTTGTTGAACACGGTGTTGGCATTCGGTTGATTCGCTCGCGATTCATTCGTTACACAAAAATTATTGAAACGAAAAAACCGAGTTTGCTTCTAAGGTATAGGAATCTTTTTCTTGACATCTAGGTCTCGTGTGAGACACTGAGGCCAGTATTTATTCAGAGTCATGAAATCAGCAAAAAACTTAATCGCAGACATCCGGCCTCTCCCGGTCAAGGACCGTTCGTCCTTGGGGAAAGTGACCCTTCACTTGGAAGAAACGACGCAAATCACGGCGGTGGGAGTGATTTATGGTCTCGAACACACGCTCGTCGGCGAAGGCTTTACGGCGAAGATTTTTCTCGATCAATACAATCAACGGATCAAGGTCACGGAGTATGAAGCGACCGATTACGATGCGATGCTGTTGAAGGTGCGGAAAATCGCCGAGGCGAACAACTTCGATAAAATTATTTTCATGGCCGCGCGAAAAGATTTTCAAAAATTACTGACTCACGGATACGTTCTTGAGGCTGTGTTGAAGTATTATCTGAACGGCAACGATGCTTATGTGTGCAGCAAGTTTCGCTCACAAGAGCGGCTGACTTCGCACAATATGATGGATGAAGTGATTTTGATCGAAGACGTGATGGGCGATCCGGTCGTCACTTACGATCCGCCGAAGGAATTGTCGTTGCCTGAGGGCTACGTCGTGTCGCTGGCGAAGACGAAAGACATCCCCGAGCTGATCGAGTTGTATCAAAGTATTTTTGAAACCTATCCGTCGCCGCTGATTCATTCAGACTATCTTGAAGCCGTGTTCGCGAAAGAGGCGATCTTCGTCGTCGCAAAGAAAGACGGACGGATCATGGCTGCCGCCAGCGGCGAGATTTATCCGCAACAGAGTTCGGTCGAACTGACCGATTGCGCGACCCACCCCGAAGCGCGAGGCTTGGGCTTGATGAGTTATTTGCTCGAAGTGCTGGCCTACGAATTTCATCAACGCGATTATCAATGTGCCTACACCATGGCGCGTGCGCGAAGTTTCGGGATGAATAAAACCTTTCATCGTCTGGGTTACGAGTTTATGGGCCGTCTGGTGAACAACTGCGATATTTACGGCGCTTACGAAGACATGAACATTTGGGTGCGGAATCTGAAAGATTCGCCGCCGAGCCCGCTGACTTATCAGAAGGGTGCCGCTTGGTGAAAGCATGGGCGAAGAACCTGTTCCGGCGATTGATTCTTTGGGTCGGGGTGGGAATGGTGGCATTGTTTTCATCGATCCCCACGGTCATGGCCCAAGTCTCGCCCGTTTCACCGGTCACTTTGCGCGTGGGGCTGACCGGAAAATATCCGCCGTTCAACTACACCGATTCGAACGGGCAGCTGGCGGGCTTTGACGTCGACATCGCGCGGATGATCTGCCGCGAGATCGGGCGTCGTTGTGATTTCAAGGTGCTTCAGTGGGACGGTATGATTTCGGCCTTGCTTGCAGGCAAGATCGACGCTGTGATCGGCAGCATGGCTGTCACTCCCGAACGGAGCGAGCAGGTCGCGTTCACCGAAAATTATTACGAATCAGGCGCCCAGCTGTTAGTCAAACCCGGAACGGTCGAGCCTCATCGCATCGGTGTGACCTTGGGGACGACCTACGGCGAGTTCGCCACGAAGAATTTCAAAAACGCCGAAGTGTTGACTTATAAGGGCGACGTCGAAGTTTTGAAAGACATCGACGCCGGACGCCTCGATTCGATCATCACCGATCGTCTGGTCGGGCTGTACATGGCCAAACGCTTCGGGGTCGCCATCGAGCCCAAGGGCGAGCTTTTGTACCGCGAAAAGATCGCCATTCCGGTTCGTAAAGAGGACACGAAGCTTCTTGCACAAATTAACGGCGCCTTGAAGCGCATTAAGGGATCGGTCGAGTACCGCGACGCCTTTGAGTATTATTTCGGAAAAGATGCCATGGCCGAAAAGGCTTCGTCGTTCGAGTGGGGGAAGGCGATCCCGCTTTTGCTCCACGCGCTCGTCAACACGGTCGAAGTTTCGTTCGCGGGCCTGGCGGGTGGGTTTTTGCTTGCGGTGCTACTGGCGGCGCTTTCGCTGTCGAGCGGAATGTTTCGCGGGGGTGCGGCCGTCGAACGCGGAGTTTCGTTTGCGACCGATTTCATTCGGGCCACGCCGTTTTTGGTGCAATTGTTTCTGATCTACTTCGGCTTTCCGACGATCGGCATCCGCATGGGAGCTTGGGCGGCGTCGATCCTGGCGATCGCAATTCACAGTTCGGCCTATTTGACCGAGATTTTGCAGGTATCTTACCGCTCGATTTCGACGGGCCAGCATCAGGCGGCGTTTATGCTGGGTATGACGCCGTGGCAGAAGCTTCGGCACGTGATTTGGCCGCAAATGCTGCCGATTTTGCTCCCGCCGTCGCTCAATTCGGTGGTCGCGATGATCAAAGATTCGGCGATGGTATCGGTCATCAGCGTGCACGAGCTGACCTTGCAGGCGCAACAGCTGATCAGTTCGTCGTTTCGGCCGATGGAGCTGTACTTGGCCGCCACGGTTTTGTATTTTCTGGTGACGTATCCGTTCTTGCTGGGCGGCCGCCGGTTGCAGCGCCGTTTTCAGCGCGAGGGCCTTTTGCGTGGATAAGTTCGCGGATCGTTCGTCGAGCCTCATTCAAATCGATTCGATCACGCTTCAGCGGGGCGAAAATACTCTGTTTGAAAACTGGTCGTACTCGATCGAAAAAGGGAATCCGTTCGCGATCATCGGTCCGAGCGGGACGGGCAAGACTTCGCTGTTGTTCGCGATCGCGGGTCTGATTCCGATCCAGCGGGGAAGCATTCGCGTGGCCTCGCGCGAGGTCTCGACCTTACGCCCGAAGGAGCGCGCATCCGTATTGGGCCTCGTGTTTCAGGATTTTCAGCTGTTCCCGCACTTGACGGTGATGGAGAACCTGACCTTAGCGCCGAGGCTGGTGTATCCCTCTTTATCCGAGTCCATGCGTAAAAAAGACGCGATGGGATTGCTCGAAGCGCTGAAGATCGATTCGCTTTCCGGGCGCCGTCCGCATGAGCTGAGCGGCGGACAAAAACAACGCGTGGCGATCGCTCGCAGCCTGATGCTCAGGCCCGAGGTGCTGTTGTTCGACGAGCCGAGCGCTTCGCTTGATCCGCAGAGTACGCGCGAACTCGGTGAGTTGCTGTTTCAGCTGAACGACCGCACTCAAATCGTCATCGTCAGTCACGATCCGTTGTTGGTCGAGACCTGTTGTCATGGGCGCGCGCCGTTGGATCTTTCCAAGAGATAACAAAGGGTTGTGTTTATTTTGGCTTACGCTCCAAAATAAACGTGTTTTTTTTGGAGTGGATGCTAAAATAATCACATGAAGCATGAGCGCTATCTCACCGAGGCCATTACGGGTTTTTTGAAAAAGAAAATGGTGATGATCGGAGGTCCCCGGCAGGTAGGAAAAACGACCTTGGCTCTGTCACTCCTCAGAAGACATGGGGATGAACGTGATCCTGCTTATCTCAATTGGGACGCGCCGGGGGTGGCAAAACGTTTGATCCAAGGAGAACTTCCCGCCGATCAGCCGATTGTGATTTTGGATGAAATCCATAAATACCGTTTTTGGCGCAATTTGATCAAAGGACTCTATGATTCGAATCGGTCTCGAATTCATTTCTTGGTGACCGGATCAGCCAAGCTCGATCATTTTTCGAAAGGAGGGGATTCGCTTCTTGGACGTTATTATTATTTGAGGCTTCATCCTTTTTCTCTGAATGAACTTTCAAAAAATGCAGGGAATGAAGAACTGGAATCGCTTTTAAAATTCGGAGGATTTCCGGAACCGCTTTTTTCAAAAAGCGAACGTGAATTGAAGTTGTGGCAAACGGCGCGCTTGAGGCAAATCGTGCGGGACGATCTGCGTGATTTGGCGCAGGTGAAGGAAATTTCTCAGTTGGAATTGCTGGCCGAGACGCTGGTGGATCGAGCATCGAACGTGCTTTCCATCAACAATTTACGCGAAGATTTGCAGCTGGACTTTAAGACCGTCTCTCGGTGGATCGGTATCTTGGAATCCCTTTTCTATTGTTATCGGATCGCTCCCTTTGGTGCGGATAAAATCAGAGCGGTCAAAAAGGAACAGAAACTTTATCTTTGGGATTGGTCCTCTGTTCCGAACGAAGGCGCGCGGTTTGAAAATCTAGTCGCGTCTCAGCTTCTCAAATACTGTCATTTTTTGGAAGATACCGAAGGTGAAAAGATGGAGCTTCGGTTCTTGCGCGATGCCACCGGACGCGAGGTCGATTTCGTCGTTTTAAAAAATAAAAAACCTCTGTTTGCGGTGGAAGCGAAACTTTCCGATTCGAGCATCTCGCGGTCGCTGCAGTATTTTTCGGATCGGGTCAAAATCCCGGTTTTTTATCAGGTCCATACTCAAAAGGACCACTTCGTCCGTGGAAACATCGAGGTGATTCCATTCATTCAGTTTTGCAAAAAGCTCAAAATGCCCTAAAAGGTACCTAAAAGGTCGTCCCCACCTCGCTTGGCTTGCCGACCTTCGGTCGGACGCTTAGCTTTGCGTCACTATCTTGTCCCGCTCACGCTGATCTGATCGATCTCGCAAGCGGTTGTGCCGTTGGATGGCAGGAATGTCTGCACCGACAGGGTGACCGTGCCGATCACGGCGGGTAGATCGGCGATGTGGGCGTTGATCTCGGTATCGGTATTGGCCTGCGAGTACGATGCCGTGCCGGTAGTCCAGGCGCTGCCGTTCCAATAATACCAGTTCGTTTGATCGTTCGAGAGCTGATACTTCGGCGTGCCGTCGCAACCGTCTTTGCCGAAGTGAACGGAGAAACCGTCAAGCGTAAGGTAATTCGCTCCGCCCGTGACGGTCGAGATCGACGATGAATGAGTGTCGTAGCGAGCCGGACCGGCCTCAATGCGGGTCAAGTCGGGCGACGTGCTCGCGTCGTCCGATTCGAAAAGGGCCCGATACTGGAAATAACGGTTGGAAGTGAGGCTTCCCAACGGAAAGTTCGTGTAAAGCAACTGCGCCGAGGCGGGGTTCACGTCGCCTGAAATAGTGTTGTCGAGTTCCGAGAAATAACTCGCGCCCGTTCCGTCGGGGCCTTTCCAATTGCCGCCGGTCGGATCGTCGCTACAGTCGGCGGTCGTGCAGGTGCGGACCTGGAATTTCAGCCGGTTCGCGGCTCGACGATAAAGCTGATTCACTTCGTTTGCGGTGAGCGCGCGATTCCAGAAGCCGATCTCGTCGAATGCTCCGTCGAGTCCGGTCGTGCCGGGTAGGCTCGGACGTGCGCCGAGTTGGAGCGATCCGGTGTGGAAAGCGATGCTTCCACTGGCGGTGCCCGAGTAAGCGAGCACGCCATTGACGTAGAGTTTGACTTGATCGCTGCTCGCCGTCGAGTCGTAAGTAAAGGCGACGTGCGTCCATTGCCTTTGCGGAACCGAAACGCCGGTGTCGACCCACACCCATCCGGGCGACGTATTGGCGAGTGCATAACGGAAAGTATGATAGACGTTCAGTTCGTAGGTCGATTCCTTGCAGAAAAGAATGTTTCCGTTCGAGTTCGAGTCGAACGAATTCACGTAAATCCATCCCGCGTACCCGAATTGAGTGCCGACGTTGAGGACGCTCGAGTCGCCGAGGTCGATGCCGCCGGAAACGGCAGTGGTGACGCCTGAGTTCAATTTGCCGGGAGCGCCCACGGCATTGGGAGAGATGAGCGTTCCGTGAAGTCCGTTGCCCGAAGAATCGGCCACGTCGGTTCCGCCCGGAGCGGTTCCGGTCGTGATTTCATTCATGTGGTAAAGGGCGATGTTTCCGTCCATCAGGGTGGCTTGCGAATGGTAGAGCGAGGTGACCTCGCTTTGCGAAAGCGAGCGGTTCCAGAGCGCCACTTCGTCGATTTTTCCGACGAAGTTGTGGGATGAGTCGCCACCCCAGCCGCCGATGTTAATAAAATTCGGCAATGCAGCGTTCGTTGCATTGGAAGAAGAACCGTATTGGTACGAAAGTGTTTGAAGAACCCCGTCGACGTAGAGTTTGTTTTGGGTGACGTCGGTTGTATGGAATTCAGCCACGAGGTGAACCCATCGGTGATCGAGGCCGGTGGCGGCAATCCCGTACAGTTCGTTGCTGGCGGTATTGAACCCGAGATCGCCGTTGTTGAAGTAGAGATCATATTGGTTGAAACCGACCGGCATTTGGGCCGAGTTGCCGTCCCAGTAGACCCACATCGAAACGGTAGCAGTGCCGTGCGCAAGGCTGTTTGCCGGGAGGGTGACTTTGAAGCGTTCTTTATTGAACAGAACGCTTTCGCCGGTATGCCCGTCGACGTGATACGTCGGTGTCGCGTAATGGTCTTCGACCGCATGGTTTCCATTTCCGGACGCATCGGCCAGGTCGGCTCCTCCCGGTGCGGTGCCTGCCGCGGTTTCGTCCATGTGCCAGTAGCCGAGCAGACCGTCTGAAGAGCTGAGCAGGTCGGAATAATCGGTCGAATCGCTGGTGGCATTCGACAGCAGTTCTTTTCCGTAAGGAAGGCCGCTTTTCCAGTTGAGGCCCGTCCACGATGCGCCCGAGCCTCCGTCCATCACGCGCGAGGTGAGCGTGCCGGTTAAGTTGGCATGTTCGCGCTCGTAGAGGATTTTCACTTCTTGCGCCGAAAGGGCCATGTTCCAGATGGCGACGTCATCGATGCTTCCCTGAAAAGGCCATCCGGTAGTGCAAGCGGTGGAGTTGGGTTCGGACCCGATGCAAAGAGGATTGTGGTAAGCGTATTGCATGTTTCCCGTAACACTATCCGAGGTCGTACCGGAGTCGGTACCGTTGAAATAGAGACGGATTGCCGATCCGTCGTAAATCCCGACGACATGATTCCATTGGCCTAAAGGAATCTCGGACGATGAAATTGAAGCGACATGATAAGCGCCTCCAATGTACGCAAAAAAACAAAGGTGGTATGCTGAACAACTGTAATCGGCGCTGTTTGCGGTCATTCCGATCGCATATCCGCCGCCTTCGGTGTTGCCGACGATTTTCTGTTCAGCACTCGGTAAAACGTCGATCTTAAACCAGGCTGAGATGCTCATGCTCGTGCTCGGTTGCGATGCGGAAGTATAAGGGATTTCGACAGAATCATCCACCCCGTCGAACTGAATACCCTGCTTTTGTTGCGCGTTCACGTACTCCGTCGTCGGCGAAGTCGAGGCATTCGAGTTTTTGAACGTCCCGTTGGTGCCGATCGCGGCCGCGATCGCCGTTCCGTCGGAGATCGAACCGCCCGCCGTGCCGTTCAACTTCCAGTAGCCGACGAGGCTCGCGTATTCGGGCGTCCAGCTCGATGAAAGCTCGCCGCTGTCGCTCGACGAATCGAGGACGATGCGCTGGAGCGACGAATCCCATTTTACGCCAGACATCGAGGCCGAGCCCCAGCCTTGCGCGGAATCGTCGGCGTCCCATGGGGTGAAGTTTTTCAGCTCGCACACGCCGCCTTTCAGCTCGACAAGCGACGAATCGAAAGAATAGGATGTGTCGGTTCCTTCGGTAAAGTTCCAGAAATTCGTAAAGTTTTGGGTCGGTGTCGCTGAAATCTCGGCACTTGTGCTCGATCCGTTCAGAGTGTTCGTTGCGTCGACGACGAAATAATAGGCCGTCCCTCCCGTTAGGCCGGTGATCGTCGTGGGCGAGGTCTGGTTGGTCAGTGTCGTGGTGTAGGTTCCGCTCGAAGTTCCGTAGCGAATGGCATATTGCGAGGCGCCCGTGACCGCACTCCAGGTCAGGGTCACTTGATTGAGGGCGGCACTCGCTGACGGACTGGCCGGGGCCAGGGGCTTAACCTGGACTTCGCTCGAACTCACCGAAGCCCCGCCGCTGTTTTTGGCTTGAACCAGAACATAGTAAAGCGTTCCGTTCGCAAGCCCCGAGATCGTGGCCGGAGAGGTTTTGTTTGAAAGCGTAGTCGAGTAGGTGTTGGATGTTAATCCGTATTTGACGTCGTACGAAGTCGCACCGTTTGCGGACCCCCACGTGACGGTCGCGACCGTGTTCGTGCCCGTGATCGCCGTGATGTTGAAACTTCCGAGTGCGGTCGCGGTCGCGACGTTCGAAGTGGCTTGGCCTGCGGCATTGACGGCGATGACTTGGTAATAATAGGTCGTCCCGGCAAGCGCGGTGTAATCGGTAAATTGAGTCTGGGTCAATCCGCTGGCGATCGTGACGAAGCCCGTGCTTGAATTCGTACTGCGTTGAACCGAGTAGGTTACACCGTCACCCGTGGCTTGGGCCCAAGAAAGATTCGCGCTGTAAAGTCCGCTCGTGGCGACGAGTGAGGTCGGGGTCGACGGAGGCGCGATCGGAGTCACGCCGACCGAGACCGAAGCCGGGGTGCGCCCGTCGCTCGTGGTGCCGATCACGTTGAAGTAATATTCGGTGTCGTTCGAAAGGCCGCTGATCGTGGTCGAAGTTCCGGTCGTGGTCGTCTGGTTCGCGCACGCGTCGGCTTGGGCCTGAGTCGTGCCGTAGCAAACCGTATAGCCGGTGGCTCCGGTCGAAGCGCTCCAGTTCAAGGTCGTCGTTCCGTCACCCGTCGTGACTGACGTGATTTGAAAGGCGTTCGGGTTATTCGACTGAGTGGGGTTCGTGTCGCCACCATTGAGTGTGATGGCATCGATTTCGCAGGCGGTGGTCGTGTCGGAAGGCAAGAAGGCTTTGACGTAGAGAGTCCCTGTGCCCAGCGTCGACGGGAGCGCATAGATTTTCGAGCTGATCGTCGCGGCGTCGTTGGCCTGGCTGACGTCGTTGCTGGCTGCAGTCCAAGCACCGCCCGAATAATAATACCAGGTCGACTTGTCGCCCGAGAGTTGGAACTTCGGAGTGCCCGAGCATCCGTTCGCTCCGTAGGTCACGGTGAAGGACGAAAGAATTTGATAAGACGGTCCATTAATAGGAATGACCGTCGGGCTGGTTGCATCGTAACGTCCGGGGCCTGCGCTGACGCTCGTCAGTTCGGGCGAAAGGCTCGCATTGTCCGATTCCAAAACGGCGCGGTATTGGAAATAAGGATTGGAGGTGAGCGAAACGCCAAAATCACCGAACAAGAAATTCGGGGCCGTCAGATTCGCCGAGCCTGAGGTGACGTTGTTCGCTTCCGAGAAATAACTCGCGCTCGTTCCATCCGAGCCCTTCCAGTTTGCGCCGCTTGGATCATCGCTACAATCGGCGTTCGCACACGAACGCGCTTGAAGCAGAATGCGGTTTGAGCCCCGCTGATAAAGCTGTTGGATGTCGGTCTCGGAGAGAGGCCGACTCCAGACGGCGACTTCGTCGATCATACCGTTAAAGCCGCTATGCCCAGCCGACGTGTTTCCTCCGATTCGAAGCGGAATCGTTCCGTAAGGGGAGCAGCTTCCGGTCGCTTTGACGCCGTTCACGTAAAGACTGAAGGTACCTGCGTTGTCGACGCCGACGATATGATTCCATTTCTGGGTGACGAAATTTCCGAAAACTCCGTGCCAAGCGGAATCATAATATCCAAAGCAAATGCCGTCGTTGTTCTGAGAGATGACGTTTCGATCGGTGTTCATATCGCTTCCATCTTGAAAGATCGTGCCGGCGCCGCTGTTCGTTTGGGGGTAAATCCAGGCCGAGACGCTATAAGTCCCCGCGTGAGTGACGGCTGAGAGGTGAGTTCCTGAAAATCCGTCCAGGTCATTGCCGTCCGAAACGCCGCTGCCGCTTCCGAATTTACCTTGAGTCGAAAGCGTGCTCGTGCTGTTCGCCGTCAGGGTGTTCGAATTGCCGGACGAATCGTTGAGATTGCCGTCGAAATGCCAAAGCCCGATGTTGCCGGTCATGAGCTGAGCGCCTTGCTGATAAAGTTGAGCGACTTCGGTCGCGGTGATGGCGCGGTTCCAAAGGCCGACTTCATCGAGCATTCCGTCGAGGCCGTCGATGCCCGGATAAGCCTGACGAGAGCCCAACTGAAAATCATTGTTCGGTGTCGCTAACGATCCGGTCGCGGTGCCTTGAAAAGCGAGGGCTCCGTTTAGGTAAAATTTGACTTGGTTCGAGGGTGCGGTCGAATCGTAGGTGAATGCGATGTGGGTCCACTGATGAACCGGAACCGAAACCCCCGTATCCTTCCAGGCCCATCCGGGCGAAGGCGTTTGAAGTGCGTAATGGAAAGTGTTCTGAGCATTGATTTCGTAGGCGTATTCTTTGTTCATGACCGTATTCACTGCGCTGGCGTCATTGACGTAGATCCAGCCTGCAAACCCGAGTTGCGCTCCGGTGTTGAAGGCGCTCGAAGTGCCAAAGTCGATTTTTCCGTCCAGGGTTGCACTGACGGCTTGGCCCACTTCGCCGGTAGCTCCCAGGGTAGCGGGTGCGGTGACGACGCCATGGTTTCCGTTCCCCGAGTCATCGGCTAAGTCTTTTCCGCCCGGCGCAGTTCCCGCCGCAGTTTCGTCCATCCGCCAGAAGCCGACGTTCCCCGCCATGAGCGAGCCGTGTTGATAAAGTTTTTGAACCTCGTCGGCGCTCAAGGCGCGGTTCCAGACGCCCAGTTCGTCGATTTGAGTGCCGTTGAGGCGGTAAGAAGAAGTGCTGGAGGTAATGCCGCTGATCGCGAAGGTGTCTGCTAAAAGGGCTTTGCTGGTGGCTTGTGCCCCGATCCTTTGAGTCAGAGGTTGAAGCACGCCGTCGATGTAGATTTTATTTTGGGTGTAATCGTTCGAATGGAATTCGGCGACGATGTGGGCCCAGCGATGAGCCAAGCCGGTTGCACTGGTTCCGTAAACATCCGAAGCGAAGGTATTGAAAGCCAGACTCGTGCTGCTGGAATGCAAATAGAGATCGTATTGATAAAACCCGATCGGCATCGAGTTTTCGCCGTTCCAGTTCATCCAAAACGAGAAGGTCGCGACGCCCGACGAAAACGTCCCGGCCGGAAGATTGACTTTGATCTGGCCACTGTTGATTTTGGCAGCTTTAGCGATTTCTCCGATTTGCCCGAACGAGAAATGGGATGCCGTATCGACGGTGCCGTTGTTGCCCATTCCCGAGGCATCGACCACGGTCGTGGAGCCGCTTGCTTCGTCGAGGTGATAAAGCCCGACGTTTCCGCGATACAGATTCGGATCGAGTTTCGGATAATTCGTGATGCTGTCGCTGGTGCCGTTGTCGGGCAATGCTTTGCCGTAAGGCAGTTTCGTCAAATAAGAGAGGCCTTCCCACGAGGTCGCGGCGCCGGAACTCATGACGCGCGAAAGGACGGTTCCGGTGTAGCGGGCGTGTTGGCGTTGATAAAGTCGTTGCGCTTCGGAGTCCGAAAGACGAGTGTTCCAGATTGCGACTTCGTCGATTGAGCCCGGGAAGAAATCGGAAGGAAGGAGAGGAACCCGTCTTGCTCCGATTGAAAAAGCGTAATTCGAACTCGGAGGGTAATAAGCTCCAGTTCCCGGATAAGAGATCGCATGGGAGCTGAGTTGTCCGTCCACGAAAAGACGAATGGTATTATTACTTTCCACAGTAGTATCGGTGTGAATAATGGTGACGACATGGTGCCAGACCCCATCGTTATACCCGCAGTTGTTCGATTGTTGATTGATTTGGCCACCGATTTGATTTTTAAGGAAAGTATCTACACAACCCGAAGGACCGACGTAGACGGCCCATCCTCCGATGTTTGCCGATCCGTAGCCGGCATCGGCTGCAATGATAGAATTTGCGGTACCCATTGTTTTAAACCATGCCGAAACCGAAAAATCTTGATCTCCGAACGCATATTCGGTCGATTTCGGGACGGTAATATAATCATCGCTTCCGTCAAACTGAATCCCCTGATTCTGCATGCCCGTCGAGAACTCCGTCGTCGGTGCGGCCGACCCGTTCGAGTTCTGGAATACTCCGTCCGGTCCGAACGAAGCGGGGATGACGGCGCCTTGAGCCACTGTACTTTCTGCCGTGCCGTTCAGCTTCCAATATCCGACGAGGTGATCGTACTGCGGCGTCCAGTTCGAGTTGAGCTCGCCGTCGTCGTTGAGTGGATCGAGTGCGAGGGCTCGGTTTGCTGCATCCCACTTCACGCCCGAAAGGTTTGCGGCCAAGAAGTCGTTGCCGGAGTACGAATCGTCGGTCGGGGTTGCGTTCGACAATCGGCAAACGCCGCCCTTGAGTTCCATCTTCGACGAATCGAACGAGTAGCTTGAATCGGTGCCTTCGTCGAAGGTCCAGGTGTAATGCACGAGGTGCAACGCCGTCGCGTGCGCTTCGTTCGAAACAGTGGACGTCCCGCCCGCATTCTGGGCCGTGACGATGTAATCGTATTCAGTCCCGGGTGTTGCCGAAGTGTCGTGATAGGCGGGCGAGGTAAGCCCTTGGGCGATCGTCGTGTAAGGGCCGCCCGAAGTCGTGCCGCGTTTGACCGTGTAAGTGATGCTGCCCGACCCGCTCGATGCTGACCACGAAAGGTGAATCACTTCAATTCCGGCCGAGGCGACGAGGCTCGACGGCGCCGAAGGGGATGCGATCGGAGTCGTATTCGTCGGAAGATCGGCCAGGGTCACGCCCGAAGCATTCGTGGCGACCACGTTGAAGTAATAATGGGTGTCGTTCGTTAAGCCCGAGATCGTCGTCGAAGTTCCCGTCACGGTCGTCGAATGCGTGCAGGCATCGGCGTCGGCTTGAGTGGTGCCGTAGCAGACGGTGTAGCTGGTGGCCCCGCTTGCCGCATCCCAAGTGAGGGTCGCGCTGCCGTTGCCGCTCGTGACGGACGTGACCTGAAACGAGTCGGGGTTAGAGGTACCGTGATCGCTGGTATCAGCGCCTTGGACCGCGACCGAATCGATTTCGCAGGCCTGGGTGGTGTCAGAAGGATAAAAGATTTTCGCGTACAGTTCGCCCGTGCCGGCAATCGAAGCTAGCGTCGCGATGTGCGCATCGACCGTCGAAGCGTCCGAAGCTTGGGTCAATCCCGCGCTCGCCGTGTTCCACATCCCCGAAGCGTAGTAGTACCAGGTTTTTTTGTCATGCGAGAGCTGGAACCTCGGAGTCGCAGCACAAGCACTTCCGAGCGTAACGGTGAAGCCGGTATAAACGGCGTAGTTAGGTCCGTCGACCGGAATGATCGTGGGGTTCGACCCGTCGTAACGGGCAGGCCCCGCGCTGACTTGGGTCAGATCGGGCGAGGTCGAGGCATCGTCCGATTCGAGCAGCGCGCGGTATTGAAAGTACGGTTCGTCCGTCAGGCTGAAGCCGAAATCCGAAAATAAAAAATCAGGCGAGCCGGTGGCGGTATGATTGAGCTCGCTGAAGTAACCGCTCGCGCTTCCGTCGGCGCCTCGCCAGTTCGCGCCGTTCGGGTCGTCGCTACAGTCGGAGTTCGCGCACGAACGGGCCTGCAAGAAAACGCGGTTTGCGCCCCGGCGGTAGAGTTGTTCGATTTCGTCGGCGCTCAAGGTTCGGTTCCAGATCCCGACTTCGTCGATCGGCCCGTCGAAGTGCCCACCCGACGAGGCATAAAAATCGCCGATCATCGCGGCATCGCTCGATGGGGTCGAAAGGGTGATCGAAGCCGTGCCGATCGCCGAGCCGTCGTAATAAAGAACGATTTGATGCGCGACTGAATCGTAAGTGGCGGCCAAGTAATGCCAAGCCCCGTCGTTAAAATGAGTGTTCGCGACCTGAAGAGCGCTGGAGCCGTTGGCGACGACCATCAGTCGGTCATCCCCGGTTCCTGAAAATCCGATCGAAAAAAGCGACGAGCCCGCGCTTCGAAACAAGGTCACGATGCGCGCGCCGACGTCCGGGTCGGTGGTGGTGTAGGTGCTGGAGGTTTTAAACCAGCCGCCGAGGGTGATCGAGCCCGACGGAATCAGCGTCGAGGTCGCGGGCAGTTGAATGTACGACCCTTCGCCCGAAAAGAGTGCCGATTTCGAGAGTTTCCCCGGCTTTCCTAGTGTGACGCCGCTCGAAGAAAGCGTTCCGTCGTTGCCGTTCCCCGAGTCGTCCGCCACGGTCGTACCCGAGGTTTCGTTCAGGTGGTAGAGGCCGACCAGCTTCGTTTCGAGGGGAACGCTCAGCGGTTGCGTCGCCTGAGCGAGGGCTTGGATCTCGTCGGACGAGAGTTCACGGTTCCAAAATCCGATTTCATCCATTTTCCCGTTGAAAGGCGAGCCGTTGTCATTTCCGCGCGCGCCGATTTTCAAAGGCAACGTGGAAGACAAGGCACTGACTCCGGTCGTGTCGGTGGTCGATTCGAGATTGCCATTCACGTAGCATTTGATCGTGTGATTGGTGAGATTCACGGTCGCGGCGACATGGTACCATTGATGGGCCAGAATCGGAGTCGTACTTTCGCAAGAGGCCGACGAGGTTCCGTTGATGGCCGCGGCATGAAAGAGATCGGTGTTGGTGATGCGAAGTCCGTAGGCGCCTTTACCCGAGGTCCAATCGTATTTTTCAAAGATGGAGTGTTGAACGCCCGCGACGTTCCGGTAGATCCAGGCCGAAATCGTCATTTGATCTTGCATGTCGATCGATGAATTGCTGGGGACTTCGTAGTGAGTCGAACCGTCGAACGCGACGGCGGTTCCGATTTTTCCGCTTTGTCCTAATGTAGGCGATCCGATTGCAGTTCCGTTCAGCTGATTGCCGGACGAATCGATCAGGGTCGTGCCCGAGGCGTCGTTCATGTGCCACAATCCGACCAGTCCCTTCGACGCGTGAGTAGCGGCATAATCAGACGAAACTTCGCCGTCGGCGCTGAGTTCCTTTCCGTAAGGAAGCGTGGTGAGGTAACCGAGGCCATCCCACGAAGTCGAAGCGCCCGAATTCATCACGCGCGAAAGGACGGTTCCGGTGTAGCGGGCGCGTTCGCGTTCATAAATCGTTTTGACTTGCGTTCCGTCTAAAGAAGCGTCGAACACCGCGAATTCGTCGATCGAGCCCGCGAATTTTCGATCCTGACTTCCGTCAACTTTGAGGGCGGTTCCGATCAGAAGAGGCGTATTGGGGCAACCCGAATTCCATTTGACGGCACTGACGGTCGTATCCGCATGTCCGTCGATGTAAATCGTTCCATGGACGGAATCCGCCGTATAGATCAAGTGGTGCCACTGACCGTCGTTGACGGATGAAGTGCTGTAAACCCAATTGCTGCCGCCGTCATGAAAATAGACGAGACCCGCGGGTGAAATTCCGAAGAGCATTCTCCCGCACACCCCGCCTTGATACCGAGAAAAAATCGCCTGGTCACTCGATTGGCTGGTTTTAATCCAAGTCGAAATCGTGAATTGGCTGAAGCCGCTCGTATAATTCGACGTCGGAAGTTCGATGGCATCGTCCGAGTCGAAGGTGATCGCCTGGTTCTGAACCCCGCCGACAAACTGCATGCCGGCATCGTTCGCGTTTCGGGCGTGTCCTTCGGGGCCCGCCACGGACGGAATCACGTCCCCGTCCGCAATCGTCGATCCGAGCGTTCCGTTCAGCTTCCAATAGCCGACCACATGCTCGTACTTCGGTGTCCACTGCGAATTGAGTTCTCCGTCGTCGCTCGACGGGTCTAAGACGAGCTTCGAATTCGCGGAATCCCATTTCACACCCGAAAGGGTGGCGGCTAGAAAGTCATCGCCGACGTAGCTTGCGTCTTTCGGCGTTGTGTTTTGAAGTCGGCTCATTCCGCCCACGAGTTCGAGCTTCGACGAATCAAACGAGTACTGCGCGTCGGTTCCGGCGTCGAAGGGCCAGGTGTACGTCAAAAGTGACATCGTGTCGGTCGATACTTCGGCGGCGTCAAAGGCGCCCGTGGCGTTTTTTGCTTCGACCGTGCAGTAATAAGTCGTGCCGTTCGAAAGCCCGGTCACGGTCGCGGGCGAGGTTTGGTTGCTGAGAGTCACAGTATAGCTGCCGCTCGTCGTTCCGCATTTGACGTCGTAGCCGGTGGCTCCGGTCGAGGCGCTCCATTCGATTTTGAGCTGACCGATGTCGGTCGCGGTGAGTGACGTGACCGAGAAGGGGCCGAGCGGAATCGCCGAAAGCTCGTTGGTCGAAAGAATGAGGCCGTTTTTCGTATTCTTAGCCTGCACGGCGAAGTAATAGGTCGTGCCCGCCGTCAGTCCGGTGATCGTTGCGGGCGAAGTTCGGTTCGTCAGCGTCGTCGTGTAAGATCCGCTCGCGGTTCCGTATTTGACGTTGTATGAATCGGCGCCGGTGGCCGGGTTCCAGGTCAGCTCGACGGATTCGGCACTCGCAGTCACCGTACCGAGAATGAATGGCGCGATCGGTTCGGCGGGGACTTCGTTCGAATCGGACGAATCGCCGGCGACGTTCGAGGCATACACGCGATAGTAATAGACCGTGCCGTCGGTCAGCGAAGCGTCGCTAAAGCTCGTCGTGCTTAGGTTGTTGGTGACGAGCGAAAAGCCCGAGCCCGAAGTGGTCGAGCGTTCCACGCTATAGGTGATCGGTCCGACTCCGGTCGAAGTGCTCCACATCAGCGAGGCCGATCCGTCGGCGGCGCTGACGGTCAGGGTCGGTGCGGTCGGCAAATCCGAAGGCATGGCCTGAACCACGATCGAGATACTGGCGCCCGCCGAGTTCAAGGCTTGCACGCGGTAGTAATACGTCACGCCGTTGATCACGTCGGTGTCGGTGTAAGTCGTGCCTGAAATCCCGTTCGCGACCTGGGTAAAAGGTCCGTTCGCCGCGAGCGAACGGTCGATCACGTAAAGCGAGGCGTGGTCGGCGGCACTCCACGAAAGCGAAACGGCGCCGGGCTGCCCGCTTGCGACGACGTTTTGGGGAATGCTCGGAGTCTCGACCGAGTCGCTGTCACTCGAACCGCCCGTCAAAGCGGGGGCCGGCGTCGCGAAATCCAGGCCGCCGTAAGTTCCGACGGCGGCATTGTTTTGGGTGACGGATTCGAGGTCGGTCGTCGTGTTCCGTTCGGAATCACGCGCCGTCTTTTTCTCGGGCGGAATCACCGACGTATTGGCGTAAGCGATCGGAGCGCCGAAGACTCCGCGCCCCTGAGAAGACGAAGCCGGAGCCGGAGCTCGGTAGGTCGCGGGAATCGCCGGAGGCGCTTCGACAAGCGGGGTGGAGGCCTCGGCACTGGAGGCATCGTCGACTTTGAAGTCGGGAGCGGCCGGTTTCGGGACAAAGGGTTGAAAGCGGGGAACCGGAAATTGCGGCGAGGTGATCGGGGGAACGGCATCCGGCAACGACGCAGGAGCACGCGCAACGAACGCGTTCTCGGCGTCGAAGTTCATCTCGGACGGTTCAGGCGCGGAACCGCGGAACGGATGCGCGAAAATGGTCACGACGACCAAGAGCGAGAGTCCGACGGTAGTGCCTTTGTAAACGTTGAATTTCATCCCTCTATTAATTATCTAAAATTTCTTTAAATAAAGATAATGTGTCCCCCTGACCTCATCGGACTGGATCGCGGAAGGCTTTAAAATGATTCAGGAACGCAAAAATGCAACGGAATGACTGGAGTTTGGCGGCGAAAAAATTCGAGCCCGAATATAATCTAAAAAAACGGGCGAACTATTCCGACTTTTTCTTGAAGTTCTTGAGGATGGAAAAGGGATTCTCGCGCAGCGGTTCTTGAGTGTCGGCATGGCCAACGATTTGACGTTTGCATTCGCCGGGCGGATGCTTGGGCTGCATCGGGATCATGAGCGTGATTTGCTCGTGCAGAATTTCTTTCAGATCGGCGATCGGGTCTTTGACCACCGTGATTTCGAAATCGGACGAATTGAAGTCCATCGGCGCGGAATCCTCGTCTTCGGCCTCATCTTCATCGGCTTCGAAACCGTTGTCGAGATTGAACGAGCCTTTGTGCGATTTTTCGCGCGGGACTTCCGAGTACACCTCGGACTGGGTGAGCAAGGTATGAAAGCTCGTCTGAATCGGAAACTGAAAGGTTTCGCCGCAAAGACTGCATGTCAGGTAAAGAAAAGTTTTGACCTTCCCCGTGACGTGGACCAGGTCTTCCACCCGTCGCAAGGTGAACTGCACTTCGGTCGGGCGAGAGCGGGGTTTCCAGTTCGGCGGACGCTGAATGCGATCTTGCCGTTCATCGAGCGAGCCGATGACTTCCATGATCCAGGGGGTCGTTTCGTTGAAGGAGTAATGGAGATCCTGGTCTTTGATCTCGTGAAAGGAAACTTTCATTCCAGACGTTTTCGCCCTAAATCCGTTGATCTGCAAGCGTTATTTGGATACAATCGATGATTATGCGAATTGTCATGGATTTTGATGGGATCTACACCGATCCGTCTGAAGAAGGGGAAGCGTGCTCCCGTCATTTTCGAGATAAAATTTTATCGCTGCGTTTGGAATCCGCCGGCTTGGCGACCCTCGAAAAAGTCGAGTCGTGGCTCGGCGAACTTCGCGTGCGCCAGTCTCAAAAACCGTTCGCCTTCGGTTGGCGAAGCGAAGGCCGCGTTTCGGCGTTCGCATTCGAAGATCCGTTCATTCGCAACATCGGCCTGGCCGATTTTCTCGATCACCTGGTCGAAATCGGCGACGAAAAAGCTTCGATCGTGCTCGAACACCTTTCGAAAGTCGAAAAAATCAAAAACTTCGGCGAGCTGTCCGAGTGGGCTTTCTTGCAACTGAATCTAAAAAAACGCCCCGATCCGGGCGCGAAAAAATGGGTCGAAGACACGCTTCGTGCCGGACACGAGGTGATCATCGTTTCGAACTCCGCGACGGGAAAGATCGAAGAGTTTTTGAATCAAAACGGATACGCGCCCGACCTGCGTCCGAAGGTTCGCGGCGGCGCCCGCAAGTTCGGCCTCGGAAAAAATCCGCGCGCGCTTTTGATCGGAGAAACGATCGAGATCGATACCGACCGTCCGTCTTACGAAGAAGCCCTGATGGAGCTGTCGCCCGACGCCGTGATCGGCGACGTGTTTTGCCTCGATCTTTCGCTTCCGATCCGCCTCAAACGCGAGGGCAAGCTTGCGTTCAAGAGCGGTATTTTTTATCGCCATCGCGATTATACTCCGCCGAAGATGGTCGATCTCGTCACCGGGCGCGGAAACCGTGTTCCCGAAGTAACCCTTGTCCGCGAGTGGTCGCAATTCCAGCCGGTCGGGTTTTAATTCGACCGTTTGATCGAGGTTTTTATGGATGTTAAAAAGCTGATTCCCGTCTTGGCCGTGATCGGTGTTTTCGTCTACGGCGGATGGAAGATTCGCAGTCACTTTCAGCACGTTTTACAGCATGGCACCCTGACTCCGTCGTCTCACGAAACGCCGGCATCGACTCCCGCTCAGCCCTTGAAGAAGGGACTCGGAGAATACTTGCATCAACCCCGCGAGCACTACGAAACTTTGGCGAAGGCGAACCCGGCGATTCCCGCCGCCTGCGGCGATTACTTCGAACGCTTGGAAGCGATCGACTTTCGCGATTTCCAGAAGACGAACTTTAAGCTTCAATACCAGGCTATTCCGTCGCCCGACCCGGACTGCGTGATCGCGGACGCTTCGTATTCGCTGGCCGAGAAGGATTTCATGCAGAAGTGCATGCTTCAGCACGAACGTCGAAGCGACGTCGTCGACGACGACTGCGCGCGAGCTTTGTTTCTGATGCGAGCGTCGGTCACGCGCTTGTTGCTGAAAGACAAACCGGTGAGCGAGATCACCGACCTCAAACAACTGAGCGATCTGATGTTCGCCGAGTTCGTCGGTAAGAGCGGCGAAAGCGATCCGCCGGATTTCGCCCGCCTGGGCCAGGTCGCCGAGCGGATGCTTGAGCTGAATCCGAACCTTTACGCCGCCGCGAAGGTGGCGACCTTTTCGGATTTAGAAAAGGGAATGAGCGAAAAAACGCCCGAAGCTTGGCAAAAGGCCCAAGCGGCGTTGAAACGCGCGGAAACGATGAACCCCGAAGACCCCGATCTGACCGATACGGCGATGGCGATTCAGACCCAAGGGTTTGATCCGGCCCGAACCGTCGACGAAGCGAACCGGATGCTTCAGGAAGACCCGAACGACGATCGCGGTTATTTCTTTTTGGCTTACGGTCAGTGGAAGGCGAACGATCGCCAGGCCGCGATCGCGAACTTGCAGAAGGCGATCGATCTCAATCCCTCGCGCGAGGACTACCGGCAGATCATGAATGAGATCACCGCGCCCAAGGCCGACGGCGACTCGTTCAAGGGCGCGCTTTCGGTGACGGTTTCGGACGACGATTTTAACGAGTGAGAAAGAAGAACAAATGAAAAAAACGGATAAAATGATCAAAATGATGGCATCGATTTTTCTTCATCCGACGGCGTTGTCGTTTCTGAACGGGGTCATTCTGATTTTGGCCTATACGGCGATCAAACATACTTGGTTTGCTCTCGATCCGCGCAATCACTTTCATCAGGCAGTCGAGTTGTGGGAAGGATTCGGAAAAATCCTGCTCGGTTTCGGCGTCATCCTCGAAGAGCGCGCGATCCTGCGTTCGATTTTGGGGATTACTTTGCCGGCCCAACCTTCGCCCGAGCACGAGATCGAGCATGCCTGTCATGATTACGGCGTGTTCTTCGTGATTTTCGGAGTGGTCATCGAAGCTTTTGCCTGGTTGATCAAGATTCCGAACGCCGTCCTCGACGCCTTCGGCTTCGAGTTCACGTTTTTAAATCTGGCGGCGATTTTCTGTATTTTCGGGCTCTTTCTTCAATTCCGCTTTTTCTGGCGGATTCATTTTTTCAACGGCAAGTTCAAAGCTTGAATCCGTTGATCGACTTCCGACAGGTGAGTGTCACGATCGGAAAGGTGCCGGTCCTTCGAATGAATCCATACAAGGTCGTTTGCGAAGAAGTATCGAAGAACGACGTGTTTGCCGGAAAATCGTATGGCGTCAGCTGTAGCTCGGTCGGATAGGGATATCCGATATGCCCGCAGAACGTGCGGGTAAGCGTCAGGCTTTCGTCCAAAAAGAACGCGCGATACAGGGTCGAAGGCTGGAAGGATTCGAGGTAAACCGCTCCGAAATAATCGTGGCGAGAGATCGTGAAGGGAAGATCGACGGAAATACTCGTGATCGTCGTGTCTTGAAACCCGCTTGAAGTTTCGTTCTGAACCGTTTTTAGGTTCACGTGATCCCAATTGAGCGGGTCTGACCTTCGATTCAGACAGAAAAGGACCATCGGGACCGGCCCGTCGTCGTAATGAGGATCGAGTTTGACGAAGTGTCCGGACGTATCGACGACCATCAGAGGGACTGCGCCTAACTGTTGAACGAAGTTATTATCCCAAGGCGCCTTCGACGGAAAGCCTTGAGCCAAGGCGCAGTATCCATCGGGGGAGTAATGATCGTCCTCCTCGCCGGTCCATGGGCTGACTCGATACGATGGATAATACTCCACGCCGTCCTTGACGAGTTTCGGATTCACGTAAAAAACCCCGTTCAGAAAGGGAATGCGATCGCTCCATTTCGGGGTGATCGTCGGCGCGGCTTGCACCCCGGCGAACGGAAATAAAAATAAAAACGACAGGACGGGCAGCAAGATTCGGTTGGTCATGCCGTCAGTCTAATTTAAACGGAACGTTTGAGCAAGACTCGACGGTACTGCGACGTGTAAGCGAAGGTTCCGAATCCGCCGCCGGAATGCAGAAACAGGATCTGATTGCCGAAGCGTGAAGGGTTTTTGCGGATTTCGGCGATCATCCCTTGAAACGCTTTTCCGGTATAGCACGGGTCGAGCAAAACCCCTTCTTCGCGGGCGAATTGCGAGTAAAACGCCAGATCGTCGTCCGAGGCCACGGCGTATCCGCCGCCGACGTAGCCATCGATCATTTCGAATTTTCCTTCGGGCGAAAACGCGACGCCCTTGGCTTCGAGGTCGCGGGTCAGTTGCGTCACATAGCCCTCGGTCACACTCATCGGCCCGATCACGTTCACGCCATGGAGGTGAGTTGAAAGTTTCTGCTTTTCGATCCCGAGCCGAAGTCCCATGAAGGTGCCGCCCGTGCCGAGCGTGCAGAATAAATCATCAGGCGCCGCCGTTTTGGCTGCGTCTTTCCAGATCGGAAGCATTTCTTCGACCGCCGCCTGATAGCCCAGGCATCCGACGGGATTGCTTCCGCCGAGCGGAATGACGTACGGTTTTTTGCCCTGAGCTTTGAGCGCTTCGGCTTCTTGAGTCAGATAGGGTGCATAGCCTTGACCGCGCTTTTGAAATTCGTCGAAGTCGAGCCACACGAGCTTCGCCCCGAAAATTTCGTCGAGGAGCAGATTCGCCGTCGGATCGGCCGAGCGGTCGAACCCGGGTTTCGGCAAGATCAGAATCGAAACCTCCATCCCCAGTTCGCGCGCGACGGCCGCGGTCGAGCGGGTATGATTCGATTGGGGCCCGCCGCAAGTGATGAGGGTATCGCACCCTTTGGCCAGCGCATCGGCGACCAGAAATTCGAGTTTCCGGATTTTGTTTCCGGATTCGACGAAGCCCGTGAGGTCGTCCCGCCAAAGGTAAATTTCTTTCCCCATGGCTTGCGAAGTTTTCCGCAGCAGGTGAATCGGAGTCGGAAGGCGGGCCAACGAAAGACGAAGGGATGGATCCATGCCTTCAGCTTAGCACGAAAATAAAAGAGCCGGGCTTCGAGATGAAGCACCGGCTCGGATTCAAAGAAAAAGCGGTGAGTTTACTCGTCCCAACCCGTCATGACGGCTTTGATTTCGCACGAGCCGTTGTCGCAGGTCAGAACTTGTTCGCGCACGCAGTGCATGAATTCGCAACCGTTGTAATCGCCGACGTAATTCGAGGTGATCGTCAACCCTTTTTCCTGGCCGAAGTCAACGTTCGACGCGACGGCTTTCGCGGCGTCGCCCGACACCTTCACGAAGTTCAGGCGGCAGGTGTAATTGTTGTACGTCGTGCCGACGCAAGTCGTGGTGTTGCCGACTTGGCAATCGATCAGGGTGCGACCGTCGACGCTCAAGGTTTTATTTCCGGCAGCGTCGGTTTTCACGTTCTCGCCGACGAGCGCGCGATAGACGTTCCCGTCCAGGCACTGATTGGGTTGTACCCACACGCTTTGAGCGCTGGCGATTTGAAACGGGAAGGCGAGAAGGATCGTTAAAAGTAAAGATTTCATGAGCATACCTCATTCATGGGGGTTGATGTTTGTGCGTACTTTGCACTTTTTTGCGAAAAAATACAAGTCAGGGTTTGATTGGGGTTTTAAGGTTGGAAATGCAAGGGGTTAAGTTGAAAGACTATCTGTTCGATCTTTAGCTATCTATCCAAGTACATTTAAATTGTTGGTGATCTTCATGTCATGCCGAGTTCGGATGTAAAGACCTCCCGATCGAGATCTGGCTACAACACCATCGACTTTATGGCGTCTTGCCAGTGCGATGGCTTGAGTTTTTTTGATCCAACCCATCTTTTCAACAGAGTAGGCGACAATGATCTTCTTTTTGGGGTCTTTCAAAACTCTGGTGATTCGAAGAGGCAAGTTGATGTTGCCCGCTTTCCAGCCTTCAAATTGCTGAATGGCTTTTATGAGTAATTCAAACTGTACTTGTGATAAATCCCGCACCATTGTTTTTGCGTTCTTAATTCCAATTTTGGATAAAATAAATTTCAAATATCTTTTCCGTTCCTCTTGAACGAATCATCAAGCGGTTGTCGGAACTGTAATAAATGGTGATGCTATTGGGTCCGCCTTTTGCTTTTACGAAGTCCATAAAACATTAAAGCAAAAATATTTTTCTTTGTATAGCATTCGTAAATTGGCATCCATCCTGTTCGGCGCAATTACTTTTTTTTAATCAAAGCAAAAAATTAATTCAAAAAATTGCGCTGGAAAAATCCGACGTTTCCATCAAACAAGCGAATCTCGGTTCAAGGAAAAATTTTATTTTAGTTACCGAAGATGATTCTGCGGGTTGGGGATCCTACAATGGTCCGATGACTCGTATATTGGAAGTCAATCCACGAAAAATGCGATGGCTAGAGGCGACGGATTCCGTGAAGCATCGGACAGAGACGATTGAGCTGATGAAAAGCGTAAAAGCGAATTGGAAAATCGTCCAAACGCCATCGGGAAGTGATGTGCTGACGATTGAGTCTTTTTTCGATCCTGACGTTAAAGAAAATTTTTCCACGAATTACATACGGTATCATCAAGTCAATCACAAATGGATCAAAAGCGTACGAACAAAACCCGTTGCTTGGGAGTCAAACGGCATGGATGATGTTTTCGATCTGAAAGATTTTCCGGAATGATGTAGGCATCTCGAACCAGAAAATTCGTAGAAAAGCCTTGTCCCGGTGCGACCGGGACAAGGCTTTTCTGAATGGATCAATAAAAGAAATTCGTGCTGACGTAATAGTCCCATGTGGCGTCTTTGGGATTCGCCGTACAGAGACTGGTCACATGAACCACGGAACTCATTTGATGCTGTTGGCTACTGTTGGAAAAAAACGGATCGCCGTTTTTGAATATGCGAGTATCGCTTCCGTAGATCTCGAATGAAATTTCATTCGGCATCGTGATGATGTGTCCGTCGGTATTCGGGAGATCCATCCGGACCGTCTTCAAGGTAACGTTGTAGGGAATCCCGTTTGGCCCTCCGACGGCGGCCGCCGCGACCGTGATTCGAACCGGGATCGTATCCCGGTTTTGGCATTCGGGATCGTTTTTGTTCGCATAAATATGCGAAGTGAAAAGATCCGCACCTGCGATGGTGCAATGGTAATAGTCGCCTCTTTCCATGGGGACACAGTTGAGGTTCGATTCCCTCACCATCAGTTCGGTGAAGTCGGCGTGAGCCGTGGATCGCATTAAAAATAATAATGCGAGTAAGATGCAAGATTTCATCGATATTCTCCTTAATTGAGTTAGAAGCATCGGCACGGCGCCCGGAGTTTACACCGGATTTTAATTCTAGTAAAGTAATTTAGTTTAAAAAATGGAGAATCGGGGAATGGCACCGCGGTTTTGACAATATTCCCACTGCTGCACTTTATTGTCGATGTTCCTAAAAGTACAATTCGAAGGTTATTACTCGAACATATAACCGAATCCACATGAGTCAGCGTTAGTTCAAACGAGCGGTCCAAAATGGGTCTATTGTCAAAAAATGGCGCGCCCGCCAGGACTCGAACCTGGGACCCCCGCATTAGAAATGCGGTGCTCTATCCAGCTGAGCTACGGGCGCCTGGAATCAGCTTACCTATTTACTCAAAAATTTCAACGAAAACAGTCGATTTTGGCGTGACGCCGGAGCGGTGGTATAATCAAACCATGTGGATGAACAGGATGTGGTTCGCAGTTTTGGTCTCGCTTTCAGGATGGATTTTATGCGCCCCCCACGGCTTCGCGACCGAAGACGTCGATTTGCTGTGCGAGCAAAGCGCGCAGGCGCATTTGGTGGGCAAGACCCCTTCGCCGACGAACGACCCGTGCGACGCGACCGCCAAGATTCAGGCGATCGCCTACGAGTGCGGCGACCCGAGCGATACTTACACCTTTACCGAGCATGCGCTTGAGACCGACATCGAAAAGGCGCAGGTCCAGTGCGATCGGTTTTGTCGGGATCAGTCCAAAAAATGCGTTGGCTCGCTCGATAAGCCCTTTCATTGCGGGCTCAGCACCCCGACGAATCGCGCGCTCAGCGTGGGCAAGCATCTCATCGGCTGCCCGAAGCACTGCAAGGGGCAGGCGTTCAATTACTGTTCGCTCTATCACGGAAATTTCTTCGGCACCGATCCGTCGCTCTTTAAGGGGATGAAACCCAACTGTCATTGTCGGCACAAATAGCGACTGTCGCGGTCACTGCAAATGATACTCGCCCCAGAGGGCGTAGTGATCCGAGTAGTAGGGCGCTTCGTTGAAGAACAAATGCGAGGCATCGGGCACGAGCGTGGGGCCATTGCCGATTTTCGTCGTAAACTGATAATCGATGCGCTCCTGAGTCAGCGGAAAATTCGTGCGCTCGTTGTATTCGCGCGCGTACGGATCGTTCACCGAATCGTTGGTGTATCCCGGATCGTCGGGGGAGTGGGTTTGAACCCAAAGGTCGGTCAACGGGTCTGGATTCAGTGCCTTCACTCGCTGAATCAAGTACGAATACGCGCCCGCGCTCGGGTTGAAGTTGAAATCGCCGCCAAGCAGGATCGGCGCGTTCGGTTCGGCATAATACGAAATAAACTCAAGCAGCTGATCGATCTGGTCCTCGCGGATGGGATCATCCCCGCGCGCATTCAAATGGGTCGCAATCACGTTCAGCTTTTGGCCCGACGGCAGATCGACCACGGCCATCACCGCGCCCTTGCGCGACAGGCAGTCGTCCTTTTCGCAGCTTCGGTACACGAGGGTTGCTTTGCGTTCGATCGGATACTTCGAAAGAATCCGGACCCCGCTGCCCACGACTCGCGGAAACCATTTCGGCCCCTTGACTTCGTAGGGGTACTTGGCGCTTCGATAGGCGTGATTGCCTTTGGCCGAAAACACTTCTTCGAGCAGGATCAAATCGGGGCTCAGTTTTTCGAGCGCCTTCATCGCGGCGGCGTACCGCCAGGTGTCCCACACGGCGAAGGGCACGCCCCAGGTGTTGAAGCTGGCGACCGAAATTTTTTCGGCGGTGTTTTTGGCGATGTCTTGGGCTCTGCCGTAGGCGGGCCATAGGAGAATGCCGATCAGTAAAATCATCCAATTGTTTTTCATGGCGAATCTTGACTCCGGAGGGCCTGATCCTGACTCGGAAGGTACCCGTTCGTCAACCGCTTAAAGTAAAGCAGCTCGTCGCCCGGGTCTTCCTGCGGGCCTTCCGTTTGATTTTCAATCGCTTTGACCTTATCGGAGTCCATGAATTCGGCCGCGAGCGAAAGCACGCTTCCGATCGTGGCAGGGCCTGAAATCAGCGAAATCGGGGGGACGACCCGAAGGCCCATGCCGTGCATGCTCCCCCGCGCGAGGGCGACCTTGCCGATCCAACGCGCGAATGGAATTCGACGCACGAGGTTCATCAGCATTTCGGCTTTCGAATCCTTCTCGACGATGTTGGCATTCATCAGCCGGCGGGCCAGCGCTTCCGAGACGTTGATCATGCAGTGCTTTTCGTCGAAGCCGTCGATGAGGCTCGACGACAATCGGTCGTTATGATCGCGGTCGCAGCGGTTCATCATGCTCTCGATCAAAATCGAACTCAGCGTGATCACGTCCATCTCGTAGGTTTCGAGATCGTCGCGGCCTTCGTCGGCGCTTGGCAAGACTTCGGTGTAAACCACCCCGCAGGTGCGCTCGAAACCCCAGGCCACGCAGGCGTTGTAGATGCGCGGAAAGTGATCGAACAGGATGCGCGGAAGGGCCTCGATGATTTTTCGGCGTTTGACGTGATCGAGGCTTCCGTCGTGCGAAACCGGAAGGTCGTCGTGGGTTAGATAATCCTCTCGCAACGAGTTGATCAGATCGTAGACGTACAGAAAGGCCGTGATCCCGAGCTGATCCATCGATTCGGTGACGGTCTTTTCTTTTGAATAGATCTGGGCTTGGAGTTTTTTCAAAAACGAGCGGCCGTCCTTGCCGCGTTCGGGGATGAGGTCGGACGCGAAGGCCGCAAGCTCGGCCAGGCCCTGACGTTTCACCGACTGCATCGACTCCTGTGCCGACGACAGGTCGACCGGGTGCTCCTGGATGCGCTGGACGACGTTGTAGGCAAACGAGTTGCTGTCCAGAAGATGGATCGCGACCCCGATCAAATCATGAATGTTATCATTCAGGATGCCGTCGCCGTCAGTATCCAGTTTTTGAATCAGAAACGACGCAAGCGAGTCGTACAGGGCAATGCGATCGATGAACCCCATGTCCTTGATGCGAATCAAGGTCGCGTACTCGTCGCTATAAAGCTGATCGGCCGGTCGGTATTGCCCCTTGAATTCGCAGTACTTCCAGCTTTCGAGCGAGCAGGTTTCGTGGGCGGTCACGCTCTGAAAAGTCCCGATCCATTGTTGAAGCGCCTTCGTCAGATCGACGAAGAAGGTGGGGCTCAGCTCTTTCGCGGTCGAATCGGCGTTCAGTTTCGGAATCCAGCCCGTGAGCTGAAAGAAATTGTACGGCGGCGGAATCGAAAGGCTCGACGCAAAGTCGGCCACCCGTTCAGTCGGAAAGCGCGGGTGATGGTGCCCCTCCAGCCAGCTTTGCACGCGGTCGACCAGCTGATCGTTCGCGTCTTTCAGCGCTGCGCCCGAGGTGAAGGGGTTCAGGTTGCCGAAAATAAAATCCAGTACGGGCGAGACGGGCAAGAAGTGATCGACGGCCGAGTGGATGCACTGACCGATCTTACGTCCGTTCCAGGCGTCGGCCTCGACACGATCGCCGCAAAAGCTCGCAAAAAACGAGATGCCGAGGCGAAGCCCGCTTTCGACTGAAGCCTTGGCGTGGGGATAGGTGTCCGGGATCCACGGCACGATCAGCGACGCCATCCGTTTCGCATCGAGCGAATCGTCACCGCCGAGTTCGACGAGCGAGCCGAAAAATTGCATCAGCTGGGCCAGATCTTTCGACGTCCAGGCGGTGTTGTCGGGATTCGGAGCGATGAACTTGCGATAAAAGGTTTTGCTCTGCTCGCGATTTTTTTCAAGCCATCCGAAGAGCGACTTCACGTCGTCGAGCGAGATTCCGTTTTTGAATCCTAAGAGAGTTAAAACCGCGCGAGCCCGGGCGACCGAGAGCTCGCGGTCGTCTGAAAGTTTGACGAAGCCTTCGCGGACGAGCAGCAGCGCTTCGTTCATCGTGAGAAAGTTCTTGTGGCTTCCCTCGATCTGGTTGAAAGAATCGATGATGTTGTTTTTCCAAAGCTGAAGCGCCTGGTCGGCCTTGGCCGAGTCGTCGTCGAACACCGTCTCGAACGGCGGAAGAGAATCGCCTTCGAGCACCACCGTTTTTCGGGCGGGCGGGGCTTCTCCCCAGAACCGGTTGGCGAAGCTGCATCCGTTAACGCTCAATGCGACCAGGACGCCCAGAATCGAATTTCGTAAAATACGCGCGCTTACCAGATCCATTTTACCCCCGCCGAATACGAGTCCTGGTCGCGCCAGTCCCCGAAGTAGCTGCTGTCGTCGCCCGAAAGAATTCGAACGGCACCGACGATCGAAAATCCTTGCCGAACGGTGTATTCGAGTTCATTGAGCCAATAAAAACTCCGCCGCGCGTTCAACAGCGTTGCCTGGAGCATCGTTCGCCAGACCAGATCGTTTGAGAGATCGAACGGAAGCTTCACGAAGACCATGCCGTCCGACTGCGTGGGCGCATCGAACATCTGCTCGAAATGCGTGACGATCCCGAACGAGGCGCGGGTATTGCGTTTGAGCGCGAACGGGTTCAGCTGAGGCGAATCGAAGTAACCGGTGAGCGAAACCACATGGACCGCGAGTTGATTCAGTTTTTGCACGTACTCGAAGGCGGGTTGAAAGACGAGGTCTTTGTTCTGAACGCGGAAGCCGCTCCAGTATTCGCGCGGAAACTGCGGGTCGACGTCGACGGCGGCGTTGACGGAATTGCCGCCGACGGCGAGTCGCGCGTCGGTCAGCGGTACCGGGTCGGGCTTCGGCGCGGTGTAGGCATAGACGTCCATATTGAAGTGCGAATCGTCGTGGCTCACGCCGACGAAGGCTTGATGCTGGAGTACGAGATCCGAAAGTTGATCGAGTCGCAAACGGTACCGAATGGGGACGGTGACTCCGCCCGTGATCACTTGCGCGGGAGGAAGCCTCGCGAAGCGGGACGGATTCAGATCGCCGCGATCGGTAAAGCCGAGCGAAGGTCCGAAGGTCGGAAGAAACAGCGGCGAGTACGCGAGCACGAGCTTCCAACTCGATTTCGAATCGAGCGCCTCGACGAGTCCCGCGCCCACCCATCCCGAGACGTGCGGGTTCAAGGCGTCAATCTGGTTTTGCACCCACACGCTTCCGAGCGCCGAGGTGAATTCGACGGGTTGACCGCGGACAAGATTGAGTGGCTGTTCGCGTCCGAGCCAGACGAAGCTGTTTCCTTTTTCGTTCAGTTTGAAATCGAAGCGGGCCGGATCGGGGTCCAGACTCCACGCGCCCTTCGCGCTCGACTCGAAGTAGGCGTCGATGCGGGTGAGAAAATTCCCGGTCGTGAAGTACGTCTTGTTTGAGAGATAAAACACCGGCGAATTGTCGGCCGCATACTGAAAAATTTGCGTTTGTAATTCATCCTCAAATGAAGCAAAACTAAGTGAAGTTTGAAAAATGAGGGTGAGACCCATCACCAGTGATATCCGATTCCCCAATCGCATGGCCGGGGTTTATCGAGGTTAACGCATGCAGTCAAGAGGGGTTTGATGCGAATTCAAAAAAATTTAAAAACGCTCCAAAAACTCGGAGTTTTGACACTTTTGCTGATCGCTTGTGTTTCGGTTGAGAGTACGGCGCGTGCGGCGATTTTCGACGAGGTTTTGTGGGATGCCAAAGTGGGCTTTAACGCTCGAACTTATCCGATCGGAGCGCAGATCGTGGGCACCGGCGGATGGAATGCGCGTCTTTGGGGTGACGATCATACTTGGAAGTACGGATACGTTCGCGCGGCTTTGAATCTGGCAACCAGCGCGGTGGTGAATCGGGTCGGGGGCGAGCTTCAGTTTTTTCCGATTTCCATTTTCGGAATCAGCGCCGGTTATGACTGGGGGATTCGCAACTACACGGCGAAGTACCTCGATTGCGGGATGTTCGAATGCAACGGCCGACTCGATCGTAAGTTTTTGAAAATCAACGCCGTCATGGCGTATTCCGGCGTCGTGTTCTCGTTTCTGGCGCGCTACGAGAACTTGCGCGCGCCGGTCGCGCACAAGCCGTTTTTCGACGAAGTAACGCTTCTGACGGGCCGGAGCTCGGGCGAAAACACGCTCACGCTCAATCCCGCACTGCTGTACACCTTGAGCAATACCGGCGAAGAAAGCTGGCGCGTGGGCGCGACTTCGCTCTACAGCCGCGCGATCGACAGCGGGGGATACACTCATCTTTATGGCCCGATCGTGAGTTACAATCACGACGTCTGGGCAGTCATCGCCGGAGCAGGCCTGAACCGCTCTCCGGTCGTTCATTCGGGATATGCGGCGTTCATGGTATTGAGTTACACCTTCGAACCGTCGCTCGCGGTGAGCGAGATGGCGTTGCGATTCCGGAACTAGAATTATTCCAAATGCTTTTTGAGCCCGATGCCGATCATGAAGAAATTGAACTTCGTGTTCTGGCCGTCGAAGGCGATGGCTTCGCCGATTCCGCCGCGATAACGGAAATCGAGGACGGCGCTTAAGTCTTCGCCCAAATCCTGAGTCGCTTCGGCGCCGATCTGATAGCCGAAGTGGCTTCGGTAATCGCTGTTGCCGCCTCCGCCGACGCTTCCGCCGCTGACTTCGATGTTGGTATTGCCTTCGACTGCGTAATCGAATCCGGCCGCGATTGAAATGAACGGCGGGATGATCTCAAACCGATAGACGACGGGTAAAATCCAGTACGAGCCCGAGGTCTTTACTTCGCCGAAACTCTCGTGGGTGGTGACGCTGATCGGAGTGTACTGAAAGCCACTTTCGATTTGGCCCGGTCCGAGGTCGAGGCGCCCCAAAAAGGTGTAGCCGATGCCGTTCCCCTGGTCCGAAAAGTTCGACGGTTCGTGCGAGAGTTGCTCGATGTTGTATTGAATCAGACCCACCATATCGAAGGCATGGGCCTCAGGGATTGAAAGCGGAGTGACGGCGACGGTGGTTAGAATAGTGGCCAAAATGGTGACCAGAATGCGAAATTTCATGAAATCCCCCTGGTTCCATTAAAACGCATCCCCCCACGCCTTACAACGCTGAAATCAAATGATAAATTTAGCCTACTTTTAGTTTGACTCGATGCGCGCAAGTGCGATAGAAAACGCGGGAATCGAGGAAGAGAAGTCCATGAATTTCCATTGGTTGATCGCACTCTGGCTCTTCGCTTTGGCAATGCCGTCCGTGGCCTTCTCGGCCACTCCGAACCCGGCGCCTACTCCGAGCATGATCCAACACGAGGTGGAACGCCTGTTGCACCACTCAGGCGCAGTGATGAACGCGATCGACCTCGATCAGATGGGTTTGAGCCGAGCCAAGACCCCAGTCCAACCCTGGACGAGCAGCTACTGGCCGGATTCGATCGGCGGGATCGCCGTCCGTTACGGACGCAAAAGCGTTCTCGGCCAAAAAATCGAGACTGCCCTGAATTACGGGTGGAACCGCGACCAATGGAAAGCCAAAGATTACCGCATGAAGAAAAACGCGCTCTCGCTCAGCGAAGACGAGATCGCGCGCGAGCTTGCGCCCTCTGAAAAATACGACCTGCTCATGGGCGACATGAATTTCACGCTGACGAACAACATCATCGCCGATATCGACTATCGTTATCATTACAAGCTGAACCCGCAAGGAAGTTGGTATCCCGACGTGGGAATGATGAGTTGGGTCGGGATTTGTGACGGTTGGACGGTCGCCTCGCTGCACACGCCCAGACCCGTCCGCACAATTCGAGTGCGCGGCGCCACGGGCCAGATGATTACGTTTTATCCCGACGACCTGAAAGCGTTGGCGTCGCACCTGTTCGCGCGCGCAGGGTCGTGGCTCGGCATCGAACGGGTCGGAAACCGTTGTCAGGCCCATAAAAACGGACGCGTCGGAGATTGCAACGATATCGATGCAGGGCTTTGGCATGCGGCCGTGATGAATCGCATCGGAATCGATCACCGCGGCTTCATCATCGACGTCGACAACAACTTCAAGGTGAACAATCATCCGGTCTTCGGATACGACGTTCAGTATTTCAATCCCGTCACCGGAGCCGCCGGAACGATCATGAAAAGCACGGTTCCGATCGATCAGGTGCAGGCCATGGGCCAAACCGGATTTTCGCCGGACGCGACGATGATCGTCGGCGTGCGCATGACGCTGACGATGCTCGATTACGCCTGGCCGACCGGCGAAGAGACCGACAGCCCGAAATTCGACAAGCTTCGGACGGCGACTTACGTCTACGCGCTTGAGATGGATCCGCAAGGGCAGATCTTGGGCGGCAAGTGGCAGTCGCAAGGACACAAATTTTTGTTCTTCGGCACGGCAGCCGAAAAACAGCCCGACATGATTTGGATGATCGCACCCAATCAGCTGGCATGGTCGTCGACTTCGACCCAGGCCGACGACGGCCCGGTGATCGATCCGAAGAACCCCGAGATTTGGGGAAACGTCGATTGGCGTTTCAAGGGCGACGGAAGAATCCCGGTCGACTGGTTCAATGCGAGCCTGAAGGCGGCTCGGTTTGCGTGGCCCGCGGCCGCGCCTTTTTCGCCGATCACCTCGGCGCATCCCTTGGCTGAAATGGTGTACTACCTGATGGATCGGGCGAGGGAATAATAAGGAGAGACATGATCACGAGAACTTTCATCGTCCTATGGGCATTCATCGCCGTCGTCCCGGCCGATGCGGCTTCGGAAACGGGTCCGGTTTCGGTGCAGGTCGAGAGCAAGGTCGCAAGCCCGCTTTACGATTTCGGAGCGGGATCGAACGTGAAGCTTTCGTTTTCGGGCGGCCGCGCCGACGCGGAAGCGCTGTTTTTGGGTCAGTTGATGGACCAAAACGGAACGGTGACGGACGATCTGTTTTTAGACCTGCAAAAAACGCGCGTTTACCTCGTCGATACCGATCACGTCCGTTTCGACGAGCCGGTGGGCCGGATGCAGACGATTCTTAAACCCATGAGCCAATGGGGCGGCAGCTGCGCCGCTTACGCGATCACGCATTTTTGGAAACAGCTTTACCGCGTGGGGTTTCACGTCAACCCCGCGTTCACCGAAACCTGCGATACCGAAGAGGGTCGTACGCATTTGCTCGAAGAGACGATCGACCGCTATTACCTCGACGCCCGCGTAACGATGAACTCGATCATGAATTCGTACGGCAAGCGCTTCGGTTTTCGGTGTCACCGTTCGACCTTCAAAACGGGCGCCGAAGCCTCGGACTTTATCTTTCGCGAAATCTCGGCGGCGAATCCGGTTCTCATCGAATTCGACATCGGCCCGAACATGGTCACCTCGACCTACGAGGTGGTGGATTACGAGAATCCCGCCGCGATCGATTCGCGCCTTTGGCTGCCCCGTCAGGTCGGCAGCCGCAACAGCGGCGGTCATGCCATCGTGGCGGTCGCCGGATTCAAAGCTTTCGGCCGTGAAAAAGCCGTGGTGCTCGATTCGGATTGGGACGAGCCGCGGATTTGGGACATCGAAAAATACTTAAGCGCCAAGACGGCGATGAAAACAATGGGGTTTTATACTTGTGAATAAACCGAAATGAACGAACAACCGCCCCTTGTATTCACGACTCCTTCCCGTTGGTTTATGCTAAACCGTCTGATCGCCTTGGCGGTCATGATCATTTCGGTCTTGGAGATCGCCGCTTATTGCCTGCATGGCGGGCTTTTGAGCCGTCTCGGTCCGTCGTTCGGACCCATTCCGGTCGAGAGTTCGATCATTCTCTTTTTATTGGCGCTGAAGCAATGGCTTTTGCTTCGAGGCAACCGCAAAGCCGCGCGTTTCGTCATCACGGTCGTGTTGATCGGGTGTTTGCTTTTCGTCTGGCAATACGTCGCGCGGACGAAGTTACTGTCGTTTTTGTACGGCGGGCACATTCCGATGAACGCCGTCATGGGGCTTTATTCGCTCGCCCTGGCCGAATGGATCATGGCCTTCCGCCAAAAAACGCGCCATCTTTTGACGTCCGGTTTTTTCGGCGCCACCGCGTTTTGCCTGGGAATGCTTTCGTGGATCGGCGTCTGGCGCGGTCTCCATGTCTCGTTCACCTGGGGCAGCCTTCAGCCGATGGAGCCGATCGGCGCGATTTGCGTGATCGCCCTCGGGATCGGGATTTTTCTCGAATCTTACGAACTGGCCTATCAATCGGGAAAACCCGAAACCTACGAACCGATCCTGATCAGCGCCGCGTTTCTGTTCGTCATGTTCGGGTTCTGGCAGGCATTCGTCGAGCGCGATGCCGCGCGCGTCCGGCAGCTGGAAAGAGATCAGGGGCATCGCATCGTCGAAGAGCTGAATCACTCTTTTAACGAGCAGTACTTCAGCGCCATTCGCCGCGCGAGGCGTTTGAGTTGGAATCCGTGGGCGTCGTACCGCGACTGGCGCCTGGATGCCTCGCTTTACATTCAGTATTATCCCGAGACCCGTTATCTCGCGGTTCTGAATCCGGACGGGAGCGTGAAATGGAGCGAGGCGGATCAAAATGAGTCCGTTTATCCGTTCACGCCGTTTTTGTTTCATCCCGTCGATCCCGAGGAGGAGTCGCAGGTTACGAAAATCGTGTACATCGACAAAAATGAACGAGGAATCGCGCTGAAAGTTTCAAACCTGCTTTCGGTGATTTCGACCGACGTCATGATCGAGAAAGCCATTCGTTTGGCCGGACCGGAGGGTTACGAATTTCGAATCGTCGAGGAGGGAACGAACTTTCCGGTCTATCACGACGTTCGCAAGTCGGCTAAACTCGATGCAGCCTGGGGGACCGACGTCCCGCTCGAAAACCGGCTCGTACGCTGGAAAATCCGCGTGATTCCGACCCCGCAGACCTTGCGAGACAGCGCTTCGCTGCTTCCGGTCGTCGTGATCCTGGCCGGAGTGGTGATCTCGTTTCTGTTCATGAGCCTGATTTATTTCGCGATGTCGACCCGTCGCCGCGAGCAGGAACTCGAATTGAACCGAAGCTTTCTTGAAACGATCCTCTCGCAGCTTCCGGTGGCTTTGTTCTGCAAGGACGTCAAAAACGGCTTCCGCTTCAGCGTCTGGAACCGCAAGGCCGAGGAGCTTTGGGGGTTGAAAAGCGAACACGTGATCGGAAAGAGCGATTACGAGTTTTTTCCGCAGGAGCAGGCCGACTGGTTTCGCGAAAACGACGAGCAGATCGTGCGCGACGGAGTCATGAAAGTGATTCCCGAAGAGCTGGTCTCGTCGCCGGTCGTAGGCGACGTTTACGTCCGCACGAGAAAGGTGCCGATTTTGGACGAAAACGGCGAGCCGTCGCAGCTGCTCGGCATTTCGGAAGACATCACCGAACAGAAACGCAACCAGGAGATCATCGAAAAACAGCGGCTTCAGATGGTGAATACCGCCAAAATGACGGCCCTAGGCGAGATGGCGGGCGGGATCGCGCACGAGATCAACAATCCGTTGGCGATTATCGAAGTCTATGCGGGGCAACTGACGTCGATGGCCGAGACGGGCACACTCGATTCGGAGCGGGTCGTCCGCGCGGCCGGCGTGATCTCAAGCACGGTCGACCGGATCGCGAAGATCACGCGCGGCCTGCGCTCGTTCGCCCGCGATGCCGCCGAAGACCCGTTCGTCCGCTCGAAGATCGGCGTCGTCGTGAGCGAGACGCTCGAGTTTTGCCAGGAAAAATTCACCAAAAACGGAGTTCAGCTGATCCTGACGCCGATTTCCGAATCGCTCCAAGCCGAATGCCGGCCAGTGCAGATTTCGCAGGTCCTTTTGAATCTTCTCAATAACTCATTCGATGCGGTCGTCGGTACGCGTGACGCTTGGGTCAAGGTCGAAGCCGAGGACGCGGGCGAAAAGGTCCGCATCAGCGTGACGGACTCCGGCCACGGCGTTCCGCCCGAGGTCGCCGAAAAAATCATGCAGCCTTTTTTCACGACGAAGGGCGTGGGAAAGGGGACCGGTCTGGGCCTCAGTATCTCGCAGGGAATCATCCGCAGCCATCACGGTGAGCTGGAATTGGACCGCTCCTCCAAAAATACCCGATTTGTGATTGCAATTCCAAAGCAACAGCATGAAAATCAAGGATAGTGCAATGAGCCCCTCAGACCTCTTCGGAAAAACATTGTTGATCGTGGATGACGAGCCTTTTTTAAAGGACCTCTTGGTAGACCAGTTCGAGTCGATGGGGGCCACCGTGCTTAGCGCCGAGGGGGGCAACGAAGCGTTGGCTATTTTTGAAGAAAACCCGGTCGATCTCGTGCTTTCGGACGTGATGATGGCCAACGGAAGCGGGATCGAGTTTTTGGCCAAGGTCAGAAACGAGAAAAAAAGCGACGTTCCGTTTTTCTTGATGACGGCTTTCGCAAAGGATTTCACCGCCGAAGACGCCCGCCTTCAGGGCGCCGACGAAATCTTCACCAAGCCTTTCAAGCTGACGAACCTCAAGAATTCGATTTTCAAGGCGCTCGGTCTTCGGTAACGGCGGCTTCGTCCATGAGGTCCAGCTGATGCCGCAAAATTGCAGCGTCGCTTTTCATGTAAATTTCATAATCGAGCGCGTCGCCCGGCGAACGTTTCGGCATCCAGCTCGTGCCGGTCTCGTCCGGAGTCACGGCCTCGCGCAGTCGGTCGAGTAAAACCCGGTCTCCGTTGGAGATTCGGGCCGGGAGTTCCGAAAGTGGAAGGAAGATTTTATTCGCTGCGGGCTCAGTCGTATGACACTTCAAGCAGATTTGCGGCAGGGAAACCGTGAGCGAAACGGGACGCGGTTTCGACACGGGTGTGAGAAGCGGCGTTTTGAACGCTTGGGCGGCGACTCGGGCCTCGCGAGTGAATCGAACGCACGCTCCGGGCAAGATCGGAGTCGCCATCGGAATGATGTAAACCGGATCGGGCATCTCGGAAAGCGCGAATTCGTCGCGGTATTCGGGCGCGTAATGCAATAAATGCGCAGTTATCGAGGCTGTATTCACATCCGAGCCCTCGTCCATCACCCGATAGCTCGGCAGCGCCCGCGAATTGAGGTACCAAGGACGGGGGTCGACGCCTAAACGCGAGAGCAATTCATCGAGCAACGCAAACGGTTTTGAAGGATACGCGGTTTGCGAGTCTTTGCCGTTCACGAGATCGGCGAATAAGTTTTGAATCACCCCCTCGTCGAAATTCTCGCCGTCGCCGACATATTTCGTCGCCGGGTTTTTGTAGCACCGGGCTAAGAAGTAAAACAAAATGGGTTTCATCGACGAAAAGCGCGGATCAACCGAAAGCTGATCGGCGATGTCGTCGTAGCGTTGTTCATACAGTCTGAGCGTGAGCTGACGGTTTCGGTTCGCGTCGTCCCGGTCGATCGTGTATCCCGCGTAAAGAATTCCCTCGTGTTCGAAGCGATAGCCTTTTTCGAGATCTTTCAGGTAACGATAGCGGGGATGGGTGGGAGCCGCCGCGATGAATTTTGCCATCGCATCCAACTCCTGCTGCGAAAACTGATCGTCGCGCTCGCCGTAGGCACCGGGCCATTGGTCGTAGTGATCCCAGATCGGCCGGGTGGGAATACCGTGGCAGATTTCGCAGCGCTTGGAATTGAGCTTCAAAATAGGACGGCCTTCGCGGAACGTCAGTTCGTGAAATCCGTACGAGTGCGTGCGGTCGTCGCGAATCATCATCTCGATCGTATCACCGCCCATTTGCGAAGCATCGCCGTTGAAGGTGATCACCCACTGGCCGTCGTCGCCGTAGAGGATCGCACGCGGATTCTGCGCGCTCGCCTGCTGCAACGATTTCGAATCGTGCATGAGCGTAAAATTGCGAAGCTCATCGTCGGGAAGTTTCGAAAGAAATTCTTCAATCGAATGCGGGCTCTCGGATTTGAGCCACGCTTGAATGTCGGGCATGGGCGAGGCCTGAGCGATCGGCGAGTGAAGAAAGAGCGAAACGAGCGACCAAATGAGTGAAAGCATGATTCCCCCCGAATCATTGGTTCAAGGTAGCGCCCGAATCGAAGTCTATCTTCATCGCAAGTCCGGTCCGAGTTCAAGCACATTTTATTTGCGGTTCGGTTAAAAGCGCGATCTACTAGGAAAATGAAAATAACAAAATCCATGCTGGGGGGCGTGATTTTAGTGTTTTTCGCGGTTGCGGCGAACGCTGAAGTCCAGAACGTAAACAATCTGAACCGGATCATTCGGCAAAAAGGGGCGCATTGGCAGGCGAAAGAAAGCTGGGTTTCGCGGCTTTCTCACGATCAAATTCATCGCATGTTGGGTTCGAACGAGCGGCCGACGGGCTCGTTGAGCTACTCACATACTCAAACCGCTCATTTAGCCGGTTCGCTTGACTGGCGCAATCGCAACGGAGTCAACTGGCTCGGTCCGGTTTTGAATCAAGGCAACTGCGGAAGCTGTGTTGCGTATTCGACCGTAGGAACGCTCGAAGCGCAATGGTCGATCAGCTCGGGCATGCCGTGGTTGCACCCGACGTTTTCGCCCGATCAGCTGTTCGCCTGCGGTGGCGGCGGTTGCGACATGGGCTGGATGCCGTCGAGTGCCGCGAATTTTCTGAAACGAAAAGGCATCGTCGATCTGGCGTGCGCGCCAAGCACCATGAGCTCGACCGGTCAGGACGTTTCGTGCGGCGAGACGACTCAGAACTGTTCGAACGTCGCTTCGCGGACCTACAAAATTTCGGGCGTGGATCGTCCGACCGACGGTCTGTTTAAACGCAGCGCGGATTCGCTCAAAGCGGCGCTGGCCAAAGGCCCCGTCGTGACGACGATGACGGTCTATACCGATTTTCTGATGTACAGCAGCGGAGTTTACCGTCACGTGAGCGGAAGTGCTGAAGGCGGTCACGCCGTCAGCATCGTCGGTTACGACGACGCGAGCCGAGTGTGGATCGTGCGCAACAGCTGGGGTCCGGAATGGGGCGAGAAAGGCTTTGTTCGGGTCAGCTACGACGACGATTCGGGTGTAGGCGTCAGCACTTGGCAATTTGAAATTCCACACCACAACGAGTACCTCACGATCGCAAGCCCGGCCGAGAACGATTACATCTCGGGCAATTACTCGATGCACGTCGGTGATAGCACCCAAGACAACCTGAACATCGAAATCCGTCAAGCCGGAACCTCGAAGGCATTGATGAACCTTTCATGCGCGAAAGAAGGCGCGTCGGATTGCGTGTCGGTTCTCGATACCCGCACCCTGGCCGACGGGCATTACGAAGCGGTCGCGAAATCGGGCTCGGCTCAAAGTTTTTCGTTGGCGCGCTCGTTCTACGTCGTGAACCAGGAACCGAAAAACCTTTCGATTCAGTTCACGGGCGTGGACGTCGATTTGACGAAGCCTCTAGAGGGCCGCGTGGAGTTCAACGTCTATCCGCATTCCGATTCGGTTCCGTTCCACGGCGTCGCGATGGTCATCAGCCAAAACGGCAAGGTGATCACGACCCGCACGACCGAAGGCGTGGTGCCGAGCATGAAGGTCGGCTTCCGTACGAATACCTTGCCGAACGGCGCGTATGACATTTTCTTCCGCGGCGATCTGCCGGCGAACGGAAAGGTCCTGACGGTCGATTCGCCCGTCGCGCACGTCACGTTCCAAAATTAGCCGTTTTGATCATGCCTGGAATGGAGCTTGCTTTCATTCCAGGCATGAATCGAACAGCATCGGCAGATTGGCAGGGGAGCGTCCGAACCGGACGGGGTAAAATCAACACAGAAAGCGGTTCTCTGAAAGAGAATCCGTTTTCATTCGACACGAGGTTCGGCGACCAAAAAGGGACGAACCCCGAAGAATTGATCGGCGCGGCCTTGGCCTCGTGTTATTCCATGGCGCTTTCGGCGCAGCTTCAAAAGCACAAAGTCCAGCCCGAACACGTTCATACCGACGTCGACGTTCAGATGAAACAAACCGACGAAACCTGGGGAGTGGGCGAGATTCGCATTTCGACCGAGGTCAAGGCAGGCGAGCTTTCGTCCGAGGAGCTTCAGTCGATCGCCGAAGAGACGAAACGCTCTTGCCCGATTGCGAAGCTACTGAACGCGCATATGACGGTCGAGGCCCGACTCGCGTCGGGTGCGGGGCTGACGGTTCAGAACCGTTCTGATCAAAACCGTTCAGGCGATTTGGGAAAGTCAAATGCAGCTCACTAGCCCTGCGTTTGAAGAGTATCACCCGATTCCGCAACGCTATACCGGCGAGGGCGAGGATCTGTCGCCCGAGCTGCGCTGGTCGGACGTGCCGGTCGGCACGCGAAGTTTCGCGCTCGTCTGCGAAGACCCGGACGCGCCCAAGGTCCAGCCGAACGATCCGCCGTTCGTGCATTGGTTGATTTACGATCTTTCGCCGAATACCTCGGCGCTGCCCGAAGGGGTTCCGAAGCAGCCGCACGTTTCGTCGATGCCGATCGAAGCCGAGCAGGGCACCAACTCGTTCGGAAAAGTCGGCTACGGCGGCCCGATGCCGCCGAAGGGGCACGGAACCCATCGCTATCATTTTCGTCTGTTTGCGCTTGATCGCGATTTAAGCCTGAAACCCGGCGCCACCGCGCGCGATCTGTCGAAAGCCATTCAAGGCCATGTTCTGGCCGAAGCCACCCTGATTGGCCGCTACGAGCGGCATTGACGTTTTCTGTCGAAACTTGCGGCCTCGTCGTGTTAAATAGAGGATGGAGGTCCCATAGTTAAAATGGATATAACGGGTCTTTCCTAAAGACCTATTCCTGGTTCAATTCCGGGTGGGACCGCCATTTTTTTAAATAACGAATTATGCCGCCAAAGCTCGAATGATCGCCGATACCGTCGAAAGTTCCGGATTAAATTCTTTTTCCTCATCCATCAAATCGTAAAGGGTTCTGCGTCCCACGCCGGCAATCTTTGCAATTTCGCTTTTATTATCTCGCGAAAGGAATCCATTTTTATTTGCTTTAAGATCGCCGTTTGTCATCGTTGATATCCTCAGGTATTCTGAATCAGATGAGTCGGAAACCCCGCTTCTTCTCCGTATTTTCCATATTTTCCATTCTGGCGATCCTCACCGGACCGCTCCCGCATGCGAGCGCCTCATGCAACTCCATCCTTCGGGGATATCCCGCCCGCTTTGATGCGTACACCACCGACACGGATGCGGGCCTGGAGCGCCTTCGCAATGCCGAGACGGGGTTGATTCAAGACAAAATCGAGATCGTCGCCGACGTCGGCAATCCGACCGTGCGCGTACTCAACGCGAACACCTCGCCGACGAACGTCGCCCTCGATCTGATCCGCTTGGCGAGTGCGACCGACGGCGCTTCGGCCAAGCGCCTTGCGCAGGTCTTGCATTCGCTTGCGCGGATGGAAAGGCACCCCGATAGCGGACTTTTTTACAGCTGGTACGCGACCGATGCCTCGCTTGCGGTGAAGAGTCGCGATGTTTCTTCGGTCGATAACATCCATCTGGCGCTAGCGCTCTGGACGATCGCCGCGACCCATTCGGGCCAAGAGGGAAAGCTTGCGCGCTCGCTTTTGAAGACGATGGATTTTTCGGATTTTTATGATTCGAAGACCGGGCTGATGGGCGGCAATCTGAAGTATCAAAACGGCGAGTGGAATCTCGAAGCTTATCGCTTCGATCAATTCGGTTCGGAAGCCCGCTCGATCTATGCCGTGGTTTATGCGCTGAAGCTGTTGAAGAAAACTCCTGATTCGAGTTTTTTGAAAAAATCGGTCGAGGCTCTGAACGCCGAGGTTTTTTTGTGGAAGGACGGAACCACCGTTCGCCCGATTCTGCGTACCTGGGACGGCGGAGCCTTTCAGCTTTTGTTGCCGAAGCTGTTATTGAATGAAGAAAAGTATTCGCCCGAGCTTGCCCGGATTTTTGAAAATTACGCGCGTTACACGAGGGTTCGCGCGCGCGAAGCGAAGCTTCCGGTCCCGGCCGCGTATTCGGCCTGCAATTACGGAGTCGAGGGCTCGGGCAGCTTTCATGGTCCCGATTATTGGGGGAAGGCGGGGAGTCCGGAACTCGTGAGTCTCGGGCACCAAGACGTCAAGAACGCTTCCGATCGCGCGTTGTGGGACGAAGTGTTTACTCCGCATGCGGCGTTCTTAGCGGCGACGGCTGATCCGAAGGCGTTTGGGCCTTGGCTGAAGCACGCTGAATCGCTGCGTTCAGGCAAGAATACGCTTTACGTTCGCGGCTTCGGCTTTATGGATGGGTATCATGTTCGCGGGGCTGATCAGGGGAGGGTGGTTCCGGTACAGCTTTCGCTCGACCAGGGCATGATCGCGCTCGCGCTTCAGCAGATCGAGGATTCGCACGGTTACGGCTTCAGTGGTAAAGCGTTGAGCCGAGACCCCGAGGCCTCGGCTCGTTTGAAACGCTTTTATCAAGCAATCGATCGAAAACTCAAACGCGTGATCAATGCTTCTGAGACGAACCCACGTTGACGTTTCCGGAGCTGACGTCGCCTGCATTTCCGCGAGTCGGCCCAAGGGTCATACCCGAATTTTTTCCTGACGACGATTTGTTCGACGCCGACGAAGCGCCCGACGACGAATTGCTGGAAGATGCGCCCGAGGACGCGTCTGACGTCAAGGCCATGTTCTTGTCGCCGACGCGGATCTCTTGAGCCTTCGCTTCTTCAGGCTTCGGAATCCGAAGCGAAAGCACGCCGTCGGCGTAGTTGGCTTCGACCTGATCGGCTTTGATCGAACTCGGAAGCGTGAACGACCGCTGAAAGCTTCCGAAGAAACGTTCCGAACGATACGCGCCTTTTTTCTTTTTCTCGTCGTGCGATTCGTTGCGCTCACCCGAAACGGTCAGCACGTTGTCGCGCAGGTTTACCTTGATGTCTTCTTTTTTGACGCCGGGAAGGTCGAAGTTCAGCATGTACTCTTGATCGCTTTCTTCGATGTCGCAAGTCGGAGTAAATCCGGCTCCGGCGCTCGAGGAGAGATCGCTTTCAAAATCCGAGAAGCCGGGTTCCATGATCTGATCAAACCAGCGATCCATCTGGTTTTGCATCGCCCGCAGCGCGCGAAACGGATGCCGGGCGAGGGAGCGAGTGTCGGAATCTTTTAAAGACGGGAATTGAGCCATAGTGTCCTCCTTGAATGGTTTTGGTTTTACCTTCAAGGAAGCAATCCGTATGCCCGAAGCATTTTAGGCCACGTGATCCTTCAGCTCCGTCTCGCCGCCCTGACGCGCGCAATGAGCGCAGCAGTAAAGCGCGGGGCCGGATTGAAGGCCGTGACCTAAAATCCGGATTCCGCAATGTCCGCAACTCGGCGCCAGTTGGTGAATGGCGCATTCAAAACAATCGAATTCGTGCCATTCGCCATTCATGACGACTTGGAACGTGCTCTCGTAGATGTTCCCGCACGTCTCGCATTTTTGATTCATCATGCATAGGCCTCTTGATGGGTTTGACGGGTGTGCTTCCGCGTGCGCGCCGCTTTTTGAGCCGAGGCTTTGCGGCTGGACGGCGAACGCTTTTTGGCGGCTTGATGTGCGTGCTTTGAAAGAGCGGCGTGCGAAGCGCTCGAATGCGGTTCGCGTTTCAGCGCGCGGGTCGTGGCGCGAGAACGAGTCGTCGAATGAGTCGTTGTAGGATGAGCCGCCGAATGAACGGCCTTACCTGATTTTTTGGTGGATGATTTGCTCTTCCGCGAGGCCGTGCCTTTCGGCGCCTTCGGCAGCTTCACTCCCGCGCGGCGGGCTTCAGACAGTCCGATGGCGATGGCTTGCTTCGGCGAACGGGCGCCGTGTTTTCCTTCGCGGATGGCGTGGATGACCTTGCGGACGAATTCGCCGGCTTGGGTGGAGGGAGATTTTCCCTCGCGGGCATCTTTTCTGGCACGTTCGATCGTCGATTTTTGAGGCATAAGGGTTCCCTTCTTTCAAGGTTGAGGTTTTTGGAGTGGGAACTGCAAGTCAAATGCCACGGTCTCAAATTCTCCCACCGACCGGAAACTTGGCCCAGGGATCGCGCTTCCGCTTCTTCAGATGTTGAAGCGCCATCCGGAGAGTGAACTTCGACGGATCCTTCAGGCGCTTCACTTCCGTCCATTCGATCGGCATCGCCACCGAACTGACTTCGCGCGCGCGAAGCGAATAAGGAGCCACCGCTGTGGCGCCTCGGCCGTTCCGAAGGTAGTCGACGAAAATTTTTCCCTTCCGCGCTTTTTTCGAAAGCGTCGAGGTATAGCGATCGGGATGCAGTTCGACCATCCGGTCGGCTAAGTTCTTGGCCAAATCCTTGATCTGATCCCACGAATAGACGGGCTCCATGGGGATGTGAACGTGCAGGCCCTTGCCGCCGGTGGTTTTGACGAAAGACTTCAACTTCAACTCGTCGAGAATTTCTTTCAATTCCATCACCGCATCGGCCACGCGTGCATAGGGCACTCCGGGGTCGGGGTCGAAGTCCATGACGATCTGATCGGGGTGTTCGATTTCGGGCGCGCGGCAACCCCAGGCATGGATTTCATAACCGCCGAGTTGCACGAGCGCGACTAAACCCTCGGTCGAATCGACGGTGGCATAGTGACGTCGCGCACTTTTTTCGGCGATCGCGACCTGACCGAGCGGCGTATTTTCAGGAAGATGCTGAAGGTGCTTCTGAAAAAAGCAGCCTCCGCGAGTGCCTTCGGGGCAACGCTTGAGCGACAACGGGCGATGGGCAACTTGCGGAAGCATCCATTTTGCGACGACGCGATAGTAGTCGGCGATCTGTCGCTTGGTAATGCCTTCGCGGGTGTAGAGGACCTTCTCGGGATGACTTAAAAGCGGGGTCTTGGGCGATTCGCTCGCGACTTCTTGACGAACTTCGCGCGGGGGTTTGTCTTCTCGTAGCCCGTGAAACACCGGGACTCGTAAAAGGCCGTCCTTGGTCCACATCGCGAAGCTCACTTCGGCCACGAGCTTCGGTTGGATAAAGTGAACGTCGCGGTCTTTCGGCGAGCCGATTTGAAAGGGCGAGGCCTTCGTTTCAAGATCCTTGAGCTTTTGATCGACCTGCCGAAGCGTCTTTTGATCAAAGCCCGTCCCGCAGCGACCGACGTAGCGAAGCTTGCCCCCCTCGTAGACGCCGAGCAAAAGGGCTCCGAAGTGTTGGCCTCGGGCGCCGGTCCCTTCGCTGAAACCGCCGATTACGAACTCTTGTTGCTTGCGGCATTTGGTTTTGACCCAATCGCCGTTTCGGGCCGAAAGGTACGGGCTATCCACGCGTTTCGAGATCACGCCTTCTTCTTCGTGCGAACACGCTCGTTTTAAGATTTTGGGACCGGGCAGGGGATTGTCTTCGCTGAAGCGCACGTTTTTTCGGCGCAAGCTTTTGACGATTTGACGAAGCAGGGCCTTGCGGTCGCTTAAGGGCTGATCTCGGATGTCGTGGCCGTTCAGGTAAAGCAAATCGAACACGTAATAAACGAGCGGAGAGTTCGCCGGGTTCTTCGGCTGGTTCTTGAGTCCGACCTGAAGCGCTTGAAAATCGCTGTTTCCGTGCTCGTCCAGCACGACCATCTCGCCGTCCAAAATCGCGCTGTCCACCTTCAGGTGTTTCAACGAGTCGGCAATCGGTCTGTACTTCGCCGTCCAGTCGAGGCCCTTTCGAGTTAAGAGTTGAACGTCACCGTATTCGAAGCGCGTTTGCGTGCGATAGCCGTCGAACTTCGTTTCATGAATCCACTCGGGCCCGGTGGGGGGAGTCTCGACGAGGAGCGCGAGTTCCGGCTCGATAAATTTCGGAGCGTGCGAACTCGTTCGCACGGTCGGACGCGCCATCGGAGCGCTTGCGGTCGGACGTCTTGCATGTTCTTTCCACGCGCCGTAGTTTTTAATCGGCTTGAATTTGCGTTCATGCCTCGCATACCGATCGTTGCGCTTAAAAAGGAGCCACTGGGCGCGCTCACCTTTTCCGTGCGTGCGGATCAAGGTCCATTTCCCCTTCATCCGATTGCCCTTCATGACGAGGTCGATGTGGCCTTTGCGATAAGCGGCGACCGGATCGCCTTCGGTCTCGTAGGTGCCGGTATCCCAAAGCAAGACTTCTCCCGCTCCGTACTCGCCTTCGGGGATGAAGCCTTCGAACGAACCGTAAGAAATCGGATGGTCTTCGACCTCCATCGCCAGGCGCTTTGTCTCGGGGATCGAGGTCGGCCCCTTCGGGACGGCCCAGCTTCGCAGGACACCCTCCATCTCTAACCTCAAATCGAAATGCAGATGCGAGGCATGGTGCTCTTGAATCACGAACATCAGGGGCTTTGATTTGACCTTCTTGAGTTCCTGGGGGCGCCGCCGAGCGGGACTGGGCTCGGGCGTTTTTTTGAAGTTCCGTTTGTGTCGGTAGATTTCGAGCGGCGTCATTGCAATCTCCGTTCGTGAGGTTTCGGTTTCTTCTGCCGAAGCGAGGCTTTGAGCAAGGTCATGAGGTCTTCAGAGGGCTGAGCTCGCGGTCTCGGTACGGGGGCTTCGGGCGCTTCGATGTGGCGGCCGCGTCCGGCTTTGATGCGTTGGTGGATGTGTTTCATCAGGTCGTCGTAATAGGTGTCCTTGTATTTGGACGGATGCCACTTGCTCGTCATCGAATCGACGAGTTGTTCGGCCATTTTGAGTTCCTGCGGCTTGTACTTCGTTTTGGCCTTGGTGTCTTTGAGCGAATCAAAATCCTGCTCTTCGCGCACCTGATGGGCGAAGCGAAGGATTTCAAGAATCAGATGATCACCCCGGGGGAACAAACAGCAAAGGTGTTGCTTGGTGTGCATGACGACCTTGGCGATGGCGACCTTTTTTGTTTTTTGAAGGGCAGTCTGGAGCAGAAAATAACCTTTCTCGCCGCCCTTCTGCGGGACGAGGTAGTAGGGGCGCTCGAAGAGGACGAAGTCGATGTCCGAGAGTTTGATGATGGCCTCGATGTCGATCGTCTGAGTCGCCTTGGGGTTGGCGCGCTTGAAGTCTTCGTCGCTCATGATGACGAAGTGATCTTTTTCGTATTCGTAGCCTTTGACGATTTTATCGTTCGGCACTTCCTTGCCGTTCTTCGAATTGACGCGCCGAAATTGAATGGGCGCCAGATTGCGTTCGTCCAGCATCCGAAAATGAAGCGCTTTGTCCTGTTCGGCGGACTGCACGCTGACGGGGATCGAGATCAGGCCGAAGCTGATGGAGCCTTTCCAAATGCCGGTTCTCATGATGCGGTGAAGAGCAAAATTCGAGCCATGGAGCGTGCCTTCATCGGAGACAAATCTTGCTTTTCAGGCCTTGGCGCGGTAGATTCCGTCCCATGCTCGCCCTTCTGTTCCACGTCCTGCTTTCGTCGACCCTCGCTTCGGCTTCGGCCTTTTCTTTTCAAGCCCAAGACCTGATCACGCATCGAGAAATCACCTTTCCGTCGCCGAAAGCAAAAGTGACGGTCGTGGCATTTTTGTCGGCGAAGTGCCCGTGCTCGGGAAGCCACGAGGCGAGCCTCAACCAGTTGGCCAAAACCTACCAGGCAAAAGGTTATGCCTTCGTCGGTGTTCACGCGAATCAGGACGAGCCCGTGGCGATGGCAGCCGAGCATTTTAAAAAGAGCGCGCTTTCGTTTCCGGTCGTGCAAGATACGGGGGCCAAGATCGCCGACGAGTTGAAGGCGTTAAAAACGCCGCATGTGTTTGTGTTTGAAAACGACCAAATCGTTTTCGCAGGCGGGGTCGACAACTCGGCCGACGCGTCGAGAGCGAAAAAGTTTTACCTGAAAAACGCCTTGGCCGAAATCGATGCGGGCAAGCCCGTGACGGTAGCCCATGCGCGCGCCTTGGGGTGTTTCATCAAGCGCTGACGGGAACGCTGACGAGAAAGCGCCAGAAAGAAGAGAGAGCATGAAAAAGATGAGTTTAAGTTTAGGCGTCTATGCCTTATTCCTGGCCCTGGCGAATACGGCCTGCGGAATGTCGCCGCTGTTGCATCATGCGAACCCGGCCGATGGGACGGATGCGATCACGAACGATTCGACGAATGATTCGATCGACCATCCGGCATCGGCTTGCGAGTGGTCGTTCCCCACGCTCGGCCTTTGCGCCCACCATGTTTGGACAAAAGAGCCGGATCGCGAAAACGAAGGAAGTTTTCGATTGGTATTTTTTAAACCCGATCAACCCGCCGTTGCAGTCGATCCGTCGGCCCTGGGTGCCACGACCGTGTTCGTGAAGCTTTGGATGCCCGAGATGGGGCACGGCTCGCAAAAAGTGGTGACGATCCCCGCGAAGGATGCGCAAGGCGCGAGTCTCGCGGGCGAATACGACGCCACCGAGGTGTACTTCGTCATGGCCGGGAATTGGGAAATCTATGTTCAGCTGAAGGACGCGGCCGGAAACGTGATCGACAGCGCGAAGATCAACTACACCGCGAAGTGACGGTGATCATGATGACGGTCATGACGACGATGCGGCATGCTCTGGCTCTTCTGGCTTTTCTTCCCATCGTTTCGGGAAACGCCGTTGCGGCTCCGTGTTGCGCGGGCGCGAGCGCGCTTCCGTCGCTCATTACGGGTGACGAGGCTCAAAATTTCAGCGCCGCCTTTTCGTACGGCACCGTCGTGGGGGATGCGTTCGGGGCGATGGATGGAAGGCTCCCCGAGCTTCGCGATGATCACTCGAACCATGAGCAGCGCGAAAGCCTGACCCTCAATTACGCGACCTTGGTCAGCGATCGGTTTCAGGTCGGCGGTTCGGTCCCCGTGGTTGGCAACCAGATCACGGCGGGTAGCCGTTCGGATTCGAAAATTCTACTGGGCGATGTTTCTTTTACGGCGGGCTACGAGGCCTTGCCCGAGTGGGAGTACTCGGTGTGGAAGCCTCGCATTTTTACTTTCTTTCAAGGCGTGCTTCCCACCGGCAAGTCGGTACAGGTCTCGGAGTCGCCGCTCGGGACGGACGTCGCGGGCTTAGGTCAATGGCAGACGAACGTCGGCGCAGCCGCGATCAAACGCTGGTCAGTGTGGGATGCCACCCTCGTGTTCAAGGCCGGAAGGCTTTTTTCGCAAACCTTTGAAAGCAGCTTAAACGGCGTGGCCCGGGTCGGCGGATCGTGGGGATGGAGTGCATCGCTCGGTGGCGGTTATTCCTTCGGCGATCTTTTTCGGGTGGGCGCCAGCCTCGAACCTCAGTACCAGTCGCCGCAAGAGGTTTCGACTTCGGTCACGACGAGCATGACTTCGCAAAAACTCGTTTGGAATACGAACCTCACCGCCACGGCCTTGATCGGCTCGGATTCGTCGCTGGTTTTGGGTTATTCCGACCAGACCCTCTTCGGCCCCGCGATCAACACGACCTTGGCGCGGACCTTCAGCCTCTCGTTTCAACAACGCTTCGAGCGATAAGCCCTTTTCTTGGGCCCGCTTTTCTGGCAGAATTTTGTCATGAGCTACGAAACCTTAGCACTTGAGTCAAACCAGGGGATTTTAACCGTTGCCTTGAACCGTCCGGACATCCGCAACGCCTTCAACGAAAAGATGATTGAAGAGCTGGCGAAGGTCTTCCGCAACGAAGGCCTACGCCCCGAGGTGCGAGCCGTGGTGCTGAAGGGAAACGGCCCGGTGTTTTGCGCGGGCGGCGATCTGAACTGGATGAAGCGTTCGATCGAACTGAAGTACGAAGAAAATTTACAAGATACTTTAACCCTGACCAACATGTTCGCGCATTTGAATGAGTTTCCGAAACCGGTGATCGGGATCGTCCACGGAGCTGCGATCGGCGGCGGCGTGGGGCTCGTCTCGATCTGCGACATCGTGCTTGCCGAAAAAGAAGCCGTGTTCAGTTTGAGCGAAGTCCGGCTGGGCGTGGTTCCCGCTTGTATCGGCCCTTTCGTGACGGCCAAGATCGGCGCTTCGCATGCGCGCGCCCTGTTCGTCAGCGCCGAGCGCTTCAAGGCGCCGAAGGCCAAAGAGGTAGGCTTGGTACACGAGGTGTTCGATACCCGCGAAGCTTTGGATGCGCATCTGGCGAAGCTGACGAAAAATCTTTTAGAGTGCGGACCGACCGCCATCACCGTGGCCAAGCGCTTGGTTCTCGATCTGACCTGGCCCGAGCGCCGTCACCGAATTCCGGATTGCATCGAGTACGTGGCCAAAACCTTGGCCGAGCTGCGCATCGGCCCTGAAGCGCAAGAAGGCATCTCGGCCTTTCTGACGAAACGCAAACCGAAGTGGATTCAGTCATGAGCGTCCTGCCTGCCCAAAAGCTGATGGTCGCCAACCGCTCCGAGATCGCCTGTCGGATTTTTCAGGCGGCGTACGAGATGGGAATTGCGACGGTTGCGATCTATGCCCCAGGAGACGAGGGCGCAAGGCATGTGACGATGGCCGACGAAGTGGCCCCGGTCGAGAGTTACCTCGATGCGAAGGCGATCGTCGAAGTGGCGAAGCGTTTGAAGGTGACGATGATCCATCCCGGTTACGGGTTTCTCTCCGAGCGTTCGCATTTCGCGAAGCTCGTCGAAGAGGCGGGAATTCAATTTTTAGGACCGAAGGCCGAGACGATGGACGCCATGGGCGGAAAAATCGCCGCCAAAGAAATCGCCGAGCGCATCGGCGTGCCCACCGTGCCTTGGGCGAAGCTGGAATTATCGAAGACTTCGGATGCTGAACTCAAAAAGGCGGCCGATCGCGTGGGCTATCCGCTCTTGATCAAGGCGCACGCGGGCGGTGGCGGTAAGGGCATGCGCAGGGTCGATCGCTTTGAAGAATTGAAACCGCAGGCCGAGATCGCCTCGCGCGAGGCCCTGAACGCCTTCGGCGACGGCACACTCTTTTTCGAGCATCTGGTCGAAGACCCTCGCCACATCGAAGTGCAAGTTTTCGGCGACGGAACGGGGAAGGGAATCCACCTATTCGAGCGCGAGTGTTCGCTGCAACGACGACACCAAAAGGTGTGGGAAGAAGCGCCCGCACCGCACCTGTCGGAGGCAACGCGTAAGGGGCTGTTCGAGAGCGCGCTCAAGCTCGTGGCTGAAACGAAATACCGAAGCGCAGGCACGATCGAATATCTGGTGAACGCGAAGGGCGATTTTTTCTTTATCGAGATGAACACGCGCTTGCAGGTCGAGCATCCCGTCACTGAGGCAGTTTCGGGTGTCGATCTGGTGCACGAGCAAATCAAACTCTCGCTTGCGGCGCTCGCAAAGCAAGCCTATGCCCTGCCGGTGTTGTCGCATCCTCACGGCCATGCGATCGAAGTGCGGGTCTATGCCGAAGATCCGTCGCAGGGGTTTATTCCTTGCACCGGAACGGTGAACCATCTGATTTGGGCCTCGGGCCCGGGCATCCGCCTCGATCGGGGCATCGAGGTCGGACAAACGATGGGCACGAGTTTCGATTCGATGTGCGCGAAGCTGATCGTCTCGGCTCCGACCCGCGAGATGGCGATCAAGCGCATGCAGTACGCGCTCCGCGAGACGGTGATCAGCGGCATCGGCACGAACTTGGAGTATTTAGCGACGATCGCGCGGCATCCGCGCGTGGTCGAGGGGAAGGTGAACACACATTTCCTCGACAGCACTGATTTTCCGGGCAATGGCGCCGAATTTTCACCGATGCCGAGCGTGTCTGAGTTTGAGTTTTTGTCGTTGGCCGAAGAGCTGGAAGCTCCGCCGGCTTCCGAGAACACGGCCAAATTGTGGCAAGGCCTGCGCGAGGTGATCGGATGAAATTCCAGGCAAAGCTCTCGGGCAAGAAGCATGAATGGACGGAAGCCAGCACCGAGGCGCGAAGCGAATGGAGCTTGGAAAAACGCCCGGGCGGTTGGATCGTGGCGACGAACGCCAAGACGAACGAGCGAGTGCGGTTTTTCTACGCTCGCGCCAAGCAGCAATTCTGGGCCAAGATCGACGGACATGATTTTTTCGGCGAGCGGCTGCCCGTCCATCGTGAAGGCGGCGCCAACGAATCGGCGTCCGATTTTACGGCGCAGTTTCCGGGCAAGGTGCGGAAGATCCTGGTCGCGGACGGCCAATCGGTCGAAGAAAACGCTCCGCTTCTGATGATCGAGGCGATGAAAATGGAATTCGCGATCAAGGCCTCAAACGCCGGGATCGTGAAAAAGGTGTTAGTGACGGAAGGGCAACAACTGACGCCCGGACAAAAACTATTGGATTTTGAAGATGCAAATTTTTGAAGTAGGTCCACGGGACGGATTACAAAACGAAAAAAGTATGCTCTCGGTCGACGATAAGGTCTGGCTGATTGAATCGCTCATTGAAGCGGGCTTGAATCCGATCGAAGGCGGAGCGTTCGTGCGACCTGACCGCATTCCGCAAATGGCCGAAAGCGATCAGGTTGCGGCCCGGTTGTCGAAAATTCTGGCCGAGAAAAAAATTTCGGCCGATGTCTATTATCTGGTTCCCAATTTAAAGGGCTTCCATCGCGCACTCGCTAGCGGGGTGCGCAGTATCGCGCTTTTTTCAGCGACGAGCAATACCTTCAATCGCAACAACATCGGCATGACGATCGACGAGTCGTTCGCCGAGATGGAAAAGGTCGTGCAAGCGGCCCGCAAAGAGGGCATGAAAATCCGGGGCTACGTCTCGACCGTCTGGGGTTGCCCCTTTGAAGGCCGAATCACTCCGTCGCAGTCGCTCCCCGTACTAGAGCGCATGTTGAACCTCGGGGTCGATCAACTGTCGATCGGCGATACGATCGGGGTCGCGTCCCCCGTCGGGGTCGAAGCGATTTTAAAGCCCTTGATCGCCCAATACGGCGAAGGCTCGCCGAAATTGGCGGTACACTTTCATGACACGCGCGGCTCGGCCCTGGTGAACGCGCTTCGCGCCTACGAACTCGGAATCCGCGTGTTCGACTCGTCGGCGGGGGGTTTGGGCGGATGCCCGTTCGCGCCGGGGGCTGCGGGCAATCTCGCGACCGAAGACTTGGCTTACATGTTCAAAGAAATGGGTGTGCTGAAGGGCGTGGATTACACCCGCCTGTGCGAAATCAGCATCGAGCTTTTTCGCCGCATGAAGGGTCGTCCCTTTCAAAGCAAAGCGCTTCAGGCCTTCGTCGCCAACCGCGAGCGCGAAAAGCAAACCGGCATTCCGGTCGTGTGGGATCGGACGTGAATTTCCTGAAGGGAATCCTTTTATTCGTGGCCTTGATCGTGATCGGCGGCGTGATGATGATCATCGCGATCCCCATGTGGGGCAATACCCGGCTGAATCGGATGTTCTTTAAGTCGTTCTCGTGGGCCGCGCGCAAGATTGTGGGGCTCAAGTTCGTCATCCTTCACGAAGAGCATTTATACGAGCACCGTCCGGCCGTTCTGATCTCCAACCATCAGACGGGTTTGGATCTCGCCATTGTTGGCTCGCTCTGTCCTACGCGTTCGATCGTCGTCGCCAAGCGCGAGATCCAATTCATTCCCCTGTTCGGTTGGTTCTTTCGGGCAGCGGGCAACCTGATGATCAATCGCTCAAAGGCCGAAGACGCCAAGGCGATGATCAACCGGGTCACTCGCGAGCTGAAAGAGAAAAATCTCAATTTGGTGATCTTCCCGGAAGGGACGAGAAACCGACATCCCGAGGGTGGGGAACTCATGCTGCCTTTCAAAAAAGGCGCCTTTCACATCGCCTCGCGCACCGGGTTTCCGATCGTGCCCGTCGTGTGTTCGACGTTGAAGGGAAAATCCGTGTGGGAGAACTTCGACCTTCGGGGCGGGACGATTGTCATGAGCGTTTTGCCCCCGGTCCCGACCGAAGGGCTTTCGGTCGATCAAACCGACGCGCTCCGAGACACCATTCGGGAACAAATGTTAACCGAGCTGAAGCGCGTCAACGCGCTTGCCGAAACCCACGAAACCCAAGCCTCGTCTTGCTGTGGCGGCGGGTGTTGTTCGTAGGTTTAGATCGTTTGGGGCTGAAAATCCATTTGGCCGACAGCCCTTTGTTTGATAGGCTGAGCCCCTATGAATTGGGTTATCGTCAGCTGGGTATTCGTCGCCATTTTAACCGCCGTCAACGTCTTCGTGTTCATCAAGCTCAAAAAAGCATCCGAACAAATGATGAAGATGGCTTTTCCCGACGCCAAAAACATGAATGAGGCGCTCTCTCAAATGCAAGGCATGATGGGCAAGGGGGGCTTAGGCGGCATGGGAGCCGGCAAAGGCGGCGTTCCTCCGAATCTTCAAGCCATGATGGGACAAATGAACAATCCACAAATGCAGGCGCAGATGAAGGCGGCGATGGATATGCTCTCCCAAATGCAAAAGAATCAGCGCAAGTAAGATTGTTGAAAAACGCGAATCTGCTGCGTCTATTTCAATTCAATTTGCTCGACGTACTGTGAGTACGCCTCGCAAAGTTGAATTGAAATAGCCTTCGCATCTTCACGTTTTTGAACAATCTTACCGAGGTTTATAGAGTTTCAGTTGCTGATTGAATGCGGCTTTGAGAGTGGACTCGACCAATGGGTCTACTTCTAAAAAGCCGAGGGTTTCGGCGGCGGCTTCTAGGGTAGAGACGCATTCAGGGCGGGGTTCTTTGCGGATGTTTCCGTAGAGCGAACGCTGTTTGGGGATGAGGTGGATCCGTCTTGTTTTGAGCAGCCAGGCGTTTCGCCACCACATCGTTTTGGCCTGGGCCCAGGTGCCATCGAGTAGGATCAATCCGCCGATCGGGGCTTCGTCTTCACGCGGTTCGCGGGGGGCTCCTTTTTTATCCAAAAAATATAATCCCGGTTCTTCGGCCGCCTTCTGTTTTTTCGTGCCCAGATAAAGCGTGGCCCAAGTCGAGGGAGTTTGAAGCTCTTCGATGTCCCGAATCGCGTCGAAGTTTTTCAGCGCCTGGCCCAGATTCCGCCACGACAGGCCGACGGCTACATGGCAAGGGCGCACTTGCTCGGTGAGGATGCGAGCCGAACTCACTTGCCGGTCTTTGCGCGACGGCTCTTGAGGGTGTTGAAGCACCAGAATCGGAATCGGAAGGTCGATCATTCAGACTTCTTAACGTATTTCGGTCGGGTTTGCAAAGCTCGCAATCTTTGACATAATCGAGGAAGGAATGAAAAATCCCGACGAAATCCTCGATCGCTTTTTAGAACTCGCCCCATGGACTCGCTTCGACGAATGGAGCGGAATCTGCGTCGAAACCGCGTCGTCGGGCGACTCTGAAAAACACGAGTTCGTCTGTGCCTTCTTCGGCGAGGACCAAGAATCCGACTTTAAACTGCTCATCCTGCGCGGGCAAGACCCCGCCGATCGTTATCTTCAATACCGTTCGGGCAATTGGATCCCTGAATTCGGGCTCGATTTCGCCACCACCGACGGCATCAAAGTCGGCATCATCGACGAAGAAGTCGAATCTTACGTTTCGTGCAAGCCGGGCCAGGCGCCCGAGCCCCTGCGCCTCGACGAAAAGCAACTCATGTTTGAAACCTTGGATGCGATCAATACGCTCGTGACCTTGATCGACCAAGAAAAGGTGCCGACCTTGGGCGAGACCGAGGACTACATCTATTACCTTTGGAAGGTCGCCGGAACCTGGCGCGCCGACGTGCGCGAGTTCCCCGACGAGCAGTTCGTCAAATACGATCCGATCCACGTTCAAGACACGCGATTAAAGCGTCTTTTGGCGGCGAAGCTTCCGCGCGAAGGGGTGTGGGAGTCGTCTTCGTTTTACCTTCCGGCAACGCGCTTTCAGGGCAATCAAGAGGTTTTCGTCCAATGCGCCGGAGTCGCCGAGCGCGCGGGCGGGTTATTGGGACTGGTTACTTTGGAGGCCCATGCTGACCCCGACCAAGAGATCGCCGAAGCCATCATCGGCTCGATTGAAAAGCAAATGCGCATCCCGCAGTTCGTGATCGTGAAAGAAGAGCGCACGGCCGATCGCCTGCTGCCGATCATGCAAAGCCTCGACATTCACATTCGCTTGCGCAAACGCCTGCGCGAGCTGGAGCGCATCCGCGACGAGATGATCGAGTCGTTCCCTGAAGACGAGGCGGACGAGCAGTGATGAACAGAGCAGTGAGTGGGCCCGCGAGCGAAAACCAAACACGCTTAGACAATCGTTTAATCAGAGGCCTGGGGTTTCTAGGCCTGGTCGCTGCGACCTTCAATTGTACGGTCGGAGGCGGGATCTTCAAACTTCCGGAAATCGTGTACGCGCTCGTGGGCACGGCCTCGCCGATTGTGTATTTGCTTTGCTTTACGGTGATGATGATGATCATCGGCGTGTTCATCTTAGTCGGCAGCGAAACGACCGAAAGCGGCGGGCCTTATGCCTATGTCGAGCCCGTGCTTGGGCCGTATCTGGGTTTTCTTTGCGGTTTGTTGTTGTGGTTGCTTGCGGTGTTCGCCATGGCCTCGGTTGCGACTGCGTACGCGGGCTTTACGGCGAGTCTCGTCGGCTGTGACACCGTAACGGGCCGGGCGGTGGTTTTGATCGTGACGATCGTCGCCTTTGCCGCGCTCAACTCACGCGGGGTGAAAACCGGGTCGGGGCTCAGTATCGTGCTCAGTATCGCGAAGCTCTTGCCGCTGGTCGTGTTGATCGCGGTGGGGATTCCGCACTTGCAGGCCACTCGCTTGGCGCTGCCATCACACCTCGATACACCCTCGATCGCGCGCGCGACGATGATGCTCGTATTTGCCTTTGCCGGGGCCGAGAGCGCGCTCATCCCGAGCGGCGAGATCCGCGATCCGAAACGGACGCTTCCGCGCGCACTCCTCACGGCCATGGGGGGCGTGTTGATTCTGTATGGTTTGATTCAAGCCGTAGCCCAGTCGGCCTTGGGGGCGGGGTTAGCTCACACCGGGGGGGCGCCGCTCGTGGCGGCGGCCGAACAATTGATGGGGCCGGGCGGTCGCGAATTGCTGTTGATCGGGGCTGCGCTTTCGACGGCCGGGTTTTTGTCGGCGATGATGATGGGGGTTCCGCGCAGTTTGTTCGCTTTTGCCGAGAAGGGGTATCTGCCTGCGGTTTTCGCTTCGGTCGGCGAAACATCGCGCGTTCCGGTCGTGGCGATCTGGACACAGGCGGCGATCACGCTCATTCTCGCGCTCAGCAACGGTTTCGAGAAGTTGGCGATTCTGGCCAATCTTTCGGCCATTTTGATGTACCTGACCTGTGCCTGCGCCGCGATCAAGCTGAAATGGAAGGGGCCCTTCACGGCCTCGAAGCTCATCCCCTGGCTGGCCTTGGCCCCGATGTTGTTTCTGTTAACGAGCGTGAAGGCCGGCGAGTGGGCAAGCGTGCTTGGGCTGTTGGTCTTGGGCAGCCTGTTTTACTGTCGACGGGCCCGAAAACTGTCTAAAGTTTAGTCACCTCCTTTTCATAAAAGGCTTCTCTTCGCTGCCCTGGTGCAAATCGGGCTGGCATGGGCTTTGCTCTTACACTGGGTGAGAGGTAACTATGTTTTTTAAAAAAGTGAAGATGGAATTGGTCGTTTTAGGAGCGCTTTCGATGGCTCTTTTCGGTTGCGGAAGCAACAATCAAAATGCTTATAACGGCACCGCTTGCGGAACCGGATATACGTATTATAACGGAACCTGTACTTACACGGGCAACGGTTATAACTACAACAATACCGGGTATAATAGCTGTCAAGCCGGTACCTTCCAAACCCAATACGGTTGTCTTCCGCAAGGAAACTGCCAAGCCGGACAAGCTTCTTACAACGGAAGCTGTATTCCGGTCACGACTACCGGAACCACGAATTCGATGAACCCCTACCAAGGTTCTTGCCAAGTGGGTTACGTCCAAACTCAAATGGGATGTCTTCCGCAAAACGCCGCCTGCATGAACGGTTACGGTTACATGATGGATTACAGCGGCGCCTGGTGCGTGAAATCGGTTTATCTGAACTAAACCCCATGGATCTGGTTCCTTACTTTCTCGGAAGCGGCAAGGCTTCCGAGGCCATGAAAAAAAGTCTCGCGATTCTTCAGGTTCTGGAACCAGACCTGAAGATCGCGCCGTTTCGGACGATCGCACGCGGCGAGCCGATGCCCGATCTTGCGTCCGACCTCTCAAACTCCAAGACCCCGGTTTTATTCATCGCAAACCCGCACGGGTTGCACGCACAAGCGATCCTCGACGGAGTCAAGGCCGGCTTTCCGGCCATCGTTACTGAAAAGCCCGCGTGCGTGAACCTCGAAGAGGTGCATGCCTTAAAATCAGTCTCGATCCCCGTCGCGGTGGCGCACGTTTATCGACAGACCTGGGGAATCCGAACGATCCGACAGATGATCGAAGCAGGCGAGCTGGGCGAGATCATCGCGCTTGAAGGCCGTTACTGGCAGTCGTCGGCGGCACAGCGGGCGTTGGCGAATTCGTCGAGTAGCACAGCTCAAAGCAAATCGTGGAAGAACGATGCGCGCTTGAGTGGTGGCTATGATACGTTTTTAGATTTAGGCACCCACTGGGCCGACCTTGCGGCCTACCTGATGGGCGAGCCAAGGTTTGACGGTCAGGTTTGGCTTTCGAATCACAACGCCGAGGCTCCGCATCGCGATACGTACGTTCAGGCGGTGTTGCAGTTTTCGGGCGGTCGCCGCGCATTCGGATCGATCTCGAAGACGATTCACGGCGCCGGCAATCAACACGAATGGCAGGTGATCGGAAGCAAGAGTTCGGTCGCTTGGAGTTTTCTCAACCCCGACGAGCTGATCGTCGGTCGCGGCGGCAGCCGGACGACCCTCTTCCGTCAAGACCAATCGCTAGGCTCACGGCAAGCGGCGTTTCATGGAATGGGCTGGATCGAAGGTTATGTTGAAATCATTCGCGCGCTCATCGGCGAGCTTAAGGACGGAAAGCCTGCGGATTACCCGACGCTTCGGTGGAGTTTAGAGGTGTTGGAGGGGTGGGTTGGGGTGGTGGGGAAGATGGATCGGTAAGCCGAGTTTTTGACATCCATTTGGATATTGACGCCTGATATCCAATCGGATATCATAGATATAGAGCAATGAAAATTCGTGCTGAAGCAGCTAGACCTTATTTAAACCGCAAACTTAAAAATAAAGTTTTAAAGGTTCTCTTTGACGAAGAGAAAACTAAAACCGAGATTGCTCGCATGATCCGTGCCGCCCGTGAAAAAGCGGGGCTCAGCCAGCGAGAACTTGCGTATAAAGCAAAAACTACCCAAGCGGTCATTGCCAGACTTGAACTTGGAACTGATAGCCGCATCCCGTCGCTCATGCTTGTTGCTCGGTTACTAAAAGCAGCCAACGCTCATTTAGAGCTTCGTTGCGTGTTTGATCAAGCGGCGTAGCGTTTTAAATAATAAAACTGCTATTGATTACGTTTCGAAAAGAGGTACTTTTTTTATTTTCCATAATCAGGATTACGAATGTCAAGGTCGCGAGGAACAGCGATTATTCGAAAGTCAGACCATTTGACTTTCATCGCCCAACAAATAGCAAGTGTTTGCGCGCAAATCATTCCAACGATGAAAATCAACCAAATTGAAAAAAGTTTTCCTACGAAGAAGGGAATTTGAGCGGGTGGAATGGCTTGAGATTGATTCCCATGTGGGTGAGGAATGATAACGACCATCAAAACCAGAATAACTAACGCGATCGGCATCGAAAGGACGTATCCGCGCCAAATGATGCTCCACCATATTTTAAAGGCGCGTCGGAAGGTGATTTCAATAAATGGAATCATTAGAGGTCTCCTGTGATATGGATCCGGTTCTTTCCCCGGCTATATGTAGAATTCCAGAGCAGAGTAGAGTAACGGAGCCAGTGGTTTGAGGCAGAACAAATGGACCGCCATATTTAATCATCTTTAAAAAAAATAGAACTAGCGTGAGTCCAACATGTGCTGGATCGGATGCAGAAAGTGATGCTTTTTCCCAGGCAAATGGATGAGATGGAAATATTGTATGGGTCGCTGTCCGATAAATCAAATCGATTATAAAAATGAAGCAAAGATAGCGAGAGAGTGTTTTAAATGGAAAATCGCTTGCGTTTGTATTTTTGATGGCTTTTAGCCATTTTGTTAACATTTTGAATGTTTTTGCCCAATAAAACAAAGCCAAAAAGCTAAAGACCATGACGGCGCTTTCCATGATCTTCTGATACGATACTGGCGACTCCGTAAATGCGATCATTAAGTTAATCAGCGAGCAAAGGAGTACGTAACCGGCCAATAATGAAAATATCCAAAAATAGAATTGTGTTGCAAACGGGATGATGGATTTTAGGAATTTTTGAAGTAAATTCATTTGTTTTGTTGTCCATTCGCAATAAAGAAAAGGTGTAAGGGTTTTTCATTATTGTCTTCGATTGGAACTCGGTATAGATAGACAAATTCTAATGTTTGCCGGTTATTTTTGAGTGGCAAATTAATTCGGTTATCGTTTTAACCAAAAAGTCCAATACCCTTTAATATTAATAATGCACCAATGAGAATGCCATAGCTACCGCGTGATTCAACGACCCCCGCTGCATTGCCAAAAAAAGGAAGTAGGCCAGATAAAAACCAAATCAGGAAAAAAAAGGAGGGGACGGGTTTACTTCTAAAATTTTTTTTCTTGATGGCAAAATAGTCTATAGTTCCGAATGTAAAAACAATTATGCCAGCTAATATTATCCAGTAGTTCAAGATTCTTATCTCACAAATGATTAATAATAATTAGGGCTACGCAATTGTGGTCCAGTATCTGTTGTAAGTGGAGGCGCGTTTGGTGGTAAAGGCGGAGGTAATACACCATTTGGAAGAGATGGGTAAACTTGATCTTGATATGGTGAAGCAACCGTTGCGTCAAAAATGCCACCAATTTGTCCACCTACATAACTACCAGCAACCCCTCCGAAAATATTTCCACCGGGTATGCCACTCAATGTTCCAAGTGCAGCGCCGCAGGTTCCACCAATCATGCTACCTGTTGTTGCGGCAGGGCCAGATGGTCCTAAGTTACTTATAACAGTCCACATTATAGATAGTTGTCCTGTTGGATCAACGTGATTCATGGGATTGTTTTTTACATACCGATAAAAATTCAAATCCCCGCTTTGTAGTCCAATTGGGTCTGGAGAAATAAACCTCCCCATCTCAGGCGAGTAATACCGATTCCGATACCCATAAAACTGGGTGTCGGAATCATATTCTCTGCCGGTATAAGCAAAAATATTGTCCACTAATTGATGATCGGTCGAACCGTTTGCTTTTTCAACGGTCGTTTTGCCGAAGGTGGAATAACGATAGCGCTGCACGACTTTTCCGTTAAAATCGACCAGTTCTCGAATGGAGCCCAGGTGGTCGCGAGTATAACTAAAAACCTCATTGCTAGTGAAAGACCCGCTGTGGTCAAGGTCTCTCAGCATGGCAACAGGATGGTCGACTGCTGGGGTATGAAAATAATAAGCGAGGATTTTACCATCACCATCGGTTTCAAGAAGAATGTTATCACCGTCATAAACATAACGGCGGACCCGAGACTTGGATGAATCGACGAGATCAACCAAGTTCTTCTCGATTCGATGATTCAGGCTGTCTTAATTATCGATATTATTTTGCTGCAAATATATAATATTTATTGATTAATGTTTTGTGGCGTTAAAAAAGAACTTTATAATAATTAGAACAATTAATCCGACTGTAATTATGAATGGAAAAAACCATGCGATAGTAAAGATGGTTGCTGATATTTTTTTTAACCCATCTAGTTTCATATTATTGGCCCCTGATTTGGTGATGGTTGAAACCAGTTTTTTGGATTTAATAAATCAAGAGTTTTGTAAAAAAGTTGCTGTTGCATTTGTTGGTTTTGATTTAATTGAAGTTGGACATTTTCAAGCTTGGAGGGGCAAGCGTTGGCGTTTCCTAGCGAGGTCTGAAGGACTGTCGCATTTTGTTGTAGTTGACCTAACTCGTTATTAATGGAAATTAAATTATCTAATAAACTTGAAGAGGTGCTTTGTGTTGGTGGCAAGCTGCCTGGAAATACAACGATTGGGACTGGCGGTAGCCATGTTGGTATGGGAGCTATAATTCCATATTTTCCAAGCGGATCTTTGTGCATGAGAGGGTTGTTTTCTGCATACCGATAAAAATTCAAATCCCCGCCTTGAAGTCCGATGGGATCCGGAGAAATAAACCTCCCCATTTCAGGCGAGTAATACCGATTCCGATACCCATAGAATTGGGTATCACTATCGTACTCCCTGCCAGTGTAAGCAAAAAGATTGTCCACCAATTGATGATCGGTTGAACTGTCAGCTTTTTCAATGGTCGTTTTGCCAAAGGTAGAATAACGATAGCGCTGGATGACGTTTCCGTTAAAATCGACCAATTCTCGAATGGAACCTAAGTGGTCACGAGTATAACTAAAAACCTCATTGCTAGTGAAAGATCCGTTATGGTCAAGATCCCTTAACATGGCCACGGGGTGATCCAATGCCAGGGTGTGAAAGTAGTAGGCCAGGATTTTACCGTCACCGTCAGTTTCAAGAAGAATGTTGTCACCGTCATAAACATAACGGCGAATTTGAGACTTGGAAGAATCAACCAGATCAACCAAGTTCTTCTCGATTCGACGATTCAGTCCATCGTACTGATAGGTGATGGTCTTCACGGTGGAACCGTTTTCGAGATAGGTCAAGTTTAGCAGTAACCCGTCTGAACTCCAAGTGAGGTCGGTCTCTTTCGAGCCATCTTTCTTTTTGATCGAAGTGAGATTGCCATCAAGGTCATATTGATAGGTATTATCGGAATCACCCGTCAATTCGTTCAGTTCATTATAATTTGCCGAATGATCGGTGCGGTTACCGACGGCATCGTAGGTAAAGGTGTCGGATTCCGTGCCCGTCACGCCAATAACCTGATGGTCGGCATCGTAGGTGAATTCTTTGTGTTGAATGCCAGTCTGGCTTTCTTGGGTTTCATCGGTTTGAGTAAGGTCACCCCCCGGCGAATACTCGTTCGCAAAAATCGAAACGGTATTTCCTACAGAATTGCTGCTTGAAACCCGAGTGATTCGAGAAAGGGCGTCGTATTCGTAGTGACTCTGCATTCCGTTGGGAGCGGATTCGACGGCAAGCCTTAATTTGTTATCGTAGTCAGTGGAATAGATCCATTGATGTTTCCCCGTTGAAAGCGTCATGCCACTTAATAAATTTTTGGGTTCGAAATAAGCATAGGTTTGCGTTGCCACCACCGATCCGTTTTGAATCACCGTCATTTGGGTGCGTTTGCCCTGATGGTCGTATTCGTATCGAACCTGGCCGTTCAGAAAGCTTTGGGTCTCGGTACGAACCAAACCCAGCTCGTTGTAAGTGCGGGTCAGCGTTGAGCTTGGGTTAGAAATTTGAGTCAATGATCCGTCAGCGTCATACTGATACTGAATCGTTTGCTCGGGTGTTACTTTTTGCGTGATTCGGTTATCGGCATCGAGCGTGTATTGGATTGTTTTCGCTGATCGGGTGGTTTTCTTGAGAAGATTGCCATCATTATCGTATTCGTAGGTTTCCGATTGGCCCGAGGCATTTTGAACGCTCGATACCAGATTTTGATCGTTGTACGAATACTGAATTGAATGATTTTTGGCGTCAGTGAGCTGCGCGAGCTGCCCCGTTGAGGTATAACTCAACGAAGTCTGATTGCCCAAGCCGTCCTGAATCTGAATCGGGCGGTTCATCGCATCGTATTGGGTGTGAGTGGTATCGCCGTCAGGGTCTTTAACGCTGATCACATTACCGGCATCGTCATGAGTGTATTCGGTTCGACTGGACAGTGCGTCGACCATGGCGCTGGTGTTGCCATGTGAGTCGATTTCATAGGTGGTGAGATAACCGAGAGGGTCAGTCGTCGTTTTTAATTCTCCTGTTGAGTAATAGGTGTAATGAGTGACTGCGTTGACGAAAGCATCCATGAAGGTTGCGGCCAAGCCTTGCGAATTGTAGGTGTACATGGCTCGATAGACACCTGCGATCGGATCAATCATGCCGCTAACTTTTTGAGTGGTGGGATCGTATTGATATTGATAAATGCCAGCCATTCCACCAGTCTCGATCACTCGGCCTAAATTGTCGTAACTGGCGCCGGTCGATTTCCCGGTGAAACTAATCTGCTGTGTTGTTTGTCCCTCGGTATTGCGCTGATGATAAGCGATGTTTCCTAACGAATCGATTCGAGTCGCTTCAAGACCAAACGAATCGAGACCGATCGTCGAATTGCGCCCTTCGGGCGAGGTAAAACTCGATGCGTTTTGTTGCGGGTTTAGCGCTGAGTCGAGGTTTTCAAGGGCTGAGGACGCTACGGCCCGGTCGCGGTTGCCGGGATAGACTTCGCCCGTTAAGCGCCCGTCGGTGTATTGGTAGGCAGTGGTTTGCCCGGCTTCGTCGGTCTGAGCTGTCAGCAAGTTATCCGAGGTATAACCAAAGGAACGTGTGGTTTCATCAGGCGCTTCGATTTGCTGAAGTTGCCCCGTGTTGCTGATGGCAAATCGGGTGGGGCGATTGGCCGGGTCGGTGATGCTATTTAAGTACCCACGAGTATCATACGTCAGCGTGTAAAACGAACTATCTGGCAATATGATCTGACTCAGGTGATTGGCAGAGTCGTATTGATACTGAATCGTTCGACCATCCAAAAAGTTTCGACTGGCAATGAGTCCATTGGCAAAATAGCTGATCGAATCGCCACCGACCAAAGTACGCTTAAAGCTTCCATCTGAAAGCTGGGTCAGGGTTGAAAATTCGCCTGCGGGTGAAATGTAACTCACGTCGGTGAATAACGCCGACGAGTCGTGCGACGAATCGTATGGCGCCTCGTGATTCCAGTCACGCTTCAGATCGAGGGTTTTCATCATCAAGCCTGTTGAATTGGCGCTGATGAGGCCCACTTCAGGGCTGTACGCGATCGCAGTCGAGCGAGCGCCCACGTCTTTTGGATCTTGAGAATGCGTTCTTGCCATCTCAAAACCGAATTCACTTTGGGCAAGAGGCACCAAACGGGTATGCCCCGGGCCTTCCCATGCAAGCGTGCGGCCTGATTTTTCGAGAATGAAGTAGCGTTTCAGAACGGAGTCATAGGCAAAGCCGACCGGATGATCGAGCCCTGATTTTGCATCGAGAAGCACCCGAACTTGACCGTTGATCGGATAAAGCTTCAGAATCTGATTTTTTTCAGAATCAAGAACGATGAAGTTCCCGTAAGAATCCAGATCAAACGCGGCGGGTGATTTGAGCTGGGTTCGGATAAAGGCATTTCCTCTGCCGGCCATTTTTAAGATTTTTCCGTCATGTGGCGAAACGGTATAGATTTGATCGCCCGCGATAAAGTGCAAAGCCAGAACCGAATCTTCCATCAGGAACGTCGGTGCGGCGATAGCGTGTTTACCCGTGCCCCCGGCGATCACACTCAACTTGCCAGAAGGTGCGCGATAAAGAATGCGACGCTGATCGCGATCAGCAATGTAAAGGCCGCCTTTGCGCGAAGGCGCGACCGCGATCGGACAACCTAAATTCGTTTTTTGATCGATTAAAGTCTGGACCGTTCCGTCCTGAGCGATTCGATACACCTCATGCCCTTCGCAGCTGGCGGCATAGATGAAGCCTTGATGGACGATCATTTGCGAGATAGCACCTTTGATTTTGATGCTCTGAAGGCTTGCCATGGCGGTACTTTTTTTACCGATTGGGGTGAAGACTTTGACCGAACCGGTGCCATCGCTCCAGGCAACCGTTCCGTCGGGGTCAATCGATAGTTTCTCTAAGCCGTTGAGCGTCCAACCCGCACCAAAAGGTGATTCGATTTCGTTTTGAACCACCACGCGACCACTGACGGAATCTAAAAGCGAAACGGGTTCACGGCTTTTCACACCGGTATCGGTCGTGGCAGGGCCACCAAAATAATCGGCATTTGCATAATCGACGTTCGAATAAACGGCGCCGAGTTCGACCGTATACGGATAACTGCCGGTTGGAAGAGTCGTCCCGTCGGCGTTTTTGGCATCGATGTTGGTGCGGATCAACGACGGTTTGACGTTTGCATCGGCCGAATAGGTTTTTTCGGTCAGCGCATCGCCGATTTTAAATTTGGCCACGAGTTGATCAGGGAGCGCATTTTCAAGATTCGTGTTGCTATTAACACTGCCTAAGATGACCGATGGCTTCGCTGAAAGCGATTGATAAGAGAAGGTGAGGGTGTAGTTCTGATTGGTACGAGTTACTGAAGGAAGCGCGTAATCGATGCCGAGTGAGCCACTAGCGTTCGAAATGCGCGATCCGCAAGTCAGGCACGGTACAGCTCCGGCCCCGCTTTGGGCGTTCGAGTTGTCGGCGAAAGGTGCGGGTACGGCCTGGTTGCCTGTCAAAAACATCGGGTAATTGACGTCGTATTGCGAAAAGTGATCAGCAGGGAAGGTCACGGTTTGTCCGTCAGCTGAAACGGTACCGACATGCCCGCTATCGGTCCAAACCCCCAGTTGATCGTTGATGATCCCGTAGGGGATCGTCGTCCCCGGGGCAAAGCCCAGGGTATTTTTGATCGTCATGGTCGCGGGGGTGGCGAACACCGTTCCGCTCGGTTGATTGTCCATGGCGTAGGTGAATTGTGACAAGTTCGGGAGCGGAACCTGAAGCCCGCTGCCTGTGCTGGCTTCGGTAAATGAAATCGGCGTGTTGCTGTTCAATGCCCCAGCCGGAATTTGAATTGCAATGGTGCCGCTTGAATTGCTGGCCGTGCCCCCGCTCGGAGTCACCGTCGTGACCTGAGTGTCGGCTTGCATGAGGTGCATCGTCTCGATCGCCGAATCGCGGCCTTCGGTGGCATCGACGTTTTGCAGACCAGAGGTCCAGCCCGTTTTTGCAGCTTGAAGGGTATAATGGCCCCCTGAGGTGAAAGCAATGCGATAATTTCCGCTGGCGTCGGTGGTACCCATCAGGTTTTCGCCTACGGGGGCTTGGACTGAGGTGATCGTGGCTCCTTCGATCGGGCTTCCGACAACGTCAGTGACCTGCCCAACGAGATACCCCGTGCTGATTTGTCCAAGATCGACCGTAAAGTGGCTGGTGGTTTGGGCGATATTTCCGGAATGATCGGCAACGCGGACGGAGATTTCGTGCGGGCCGTTTGAAAGCGGAAACGCTTCAGTAAATTGCAAAAGGGCCGAGTCGTTTCCGACTGCTGCGTGGCTTGTAACGTCCGTGCCATCGACAAAAATCGCAAGTGTGCTCGGATCGATGCCCGAGAGTTCGTCCGAGTAGTTTACGGTTAAAAGTGGGGTCGAGGTGTGAATGGTCGAGCCGTCCGGAATATCAATCGAAAGTGTCGGTGCAGTGGTGTCGGCAGTCACGTCGATAGCAATGGTGGCGGAGGCCATGCCGCCGTCATTATCGGTTACGGTAAGGGTTGCGGTAAAACTTCCGCCTTGGGTGTAGGTGTGGGCTGTCGTAGCGTCGGTCGAGGTCTGACCATCGCCGAAGTTCCAGAGGTAATGCGCGATCTGTCCGTCAGGATCAGACGAAAGCGTGCCATCGAAATCGACTGTTAAAGGTGCGAGACCGCTGGTTGGCGAAGCTGCGATCTTTGCAGTCGGAAGTTGGTTTTCGGGCTTCGTCACGGAAACGAGGTGGGTCGTCGTCGCGCGCAAGCCTTGATTGTCCTTAACGGTGAGCTGAACGGTATAGGTGCCGATGGTTTGAAAGACGTGGCTAGTTTGTTTACCCGTTGCCGTTTGGCCGTCGCCAAAATTCCAATTGTATTCCGTAATCGTCCCTGTGGAATCAGATGATGCCGAAGCATCAAGCTGAACGGTGAGTGGCGCTACTCCTGACGACGGGTTTGCGGTAAAGGCCGCGACAGGGGGTTGATTGCCAAAATCGCCATAGAGGGTGATTTCTTGGTCAAGGCTATCGGGTGCTTCGGAGTAATGCGCATGAAGAACGTTCGTGCCGGCAGATAGCGCAAAATTTTGGATCGACCAAATGAGGCCATTGCGTTGGGCTTTGATACCGTTCACGTAGACATCGCCGCTAGGAGTAATACTGATCGGTTTGCCCGCTTGTTTGGCTTCGTTTTGCTTTTTAATCTCTTTGGCGGTGAGATGATAGACGAGATGCCCGAGTAGATTGACCTTAGCTGTGGTCACATGGGCGCCGTTTTGGGGCGAATCGAACACGGGCGAATAGCGTTCGAAGATTTTACAGCCTGGCAGGGCCAAGAAACTGATGAAGGTGATCGAGAGGATGAGAGGTTTTACTGATTTCATTATCGTCATTCCCTTTTTGGTTAAAATCCGACGTTGATGGGGTAGCTGCTATTGTTTAAGGTTCCATTTCCGAATTGACCGTAGTTGTTGAGCCCCCAACAACGGATATGCTGATCGAGATCAAATCCGCAGGTGAAATAAGACCCCGCATGGAGATCGTGCAGTTCGTCTGAAGTCGTGACAGGGATTGAGCTGTTTTGGCTTCTTCCTACTCCTAGCTCTCCGTCAGCGTTATAACCCCAGCATTTTGTAATTCCAGACGTTAAGAGAGCGCATGTGTGGTTATAGCCTGCGGTCAGTTGAGATACATTATTAAGCCCCGATACTTCGGTTGGAAGGTAAGCGTCCGTAGTGGTGTTGTCTCCGAGCTGTCCGTCAGCATTGTTTCCAAAGCATTCTATTTTTCCGGATTGAAGGAGTACGCAAGTGTATTCTCCACCGACACTGACTTGAATGGCGTTTGAAATGAGCGGAACGCCGAGTGGAATATTGGAAGATGACGCCGTATTAGGATCAAGCCCGAGTTGTCCGTGCGAATTCGAGCCCCAACATGCTACCCCACCGGTTTGCAAGACAGCGCAAAAATGTTCACCGCGAGCATTACCGGCAATTCGTACGGCATTATTAATTCCTTGTACCGTGACAGGCATTGCGCTTGGATTGTTGGTTCCGTCACCCAGCTGGCCGAGAAAATCATCTCCCCAGCAGCGAATCGTATGATCTTCAAGTAAGGCGCAATTGGATTCAGCGCTCGCAGCAAGTTCGGTTACATTGCTAACGCCGGAAACCTGAACTGGAATCGGATTGTTGTAACCGAGAGGAGTATTTGGACCCAGTTGTCCATTCCCGTTGGCTCCCCAGCACCAGACATCACCGTCAATCGTACTACCGCATGTATGAATAAAACCAAGGCTGAAATGAATGAAGTTATTTGAAATTTCAGTTGGAAAGGTAGGAGTGTTTGTGTCGCCGTTCCCGATCGTCCCTCGATCACCTCGACCCCAGCAAAAATTTCGACCATCTTCTCGTCGCCCACATTGTGCCAGATCGCCACTGACGAGGAGAGAGAATGAGAGTGAAGAAGGAGAGTTGGGTAAGTGAATTTCAACCGGAGTTGCTTGGTTGACGAACGTTCCGTTTCCGACCTGGCCATTGTCATTCCGTCCCCAGCATTTCAACTTCGAGTCGTCTTGAACGACGCAGCCCTGTCGTTGCCCGATGCTGTATTGATGGATACTGTCGAGATTACTCACCTGTACGGGAGTGTAGCTGTCGCTCAACGAGCCGTTTCCGAGTTGTCCATCCGAACCGTTGCCCCAACACTCCAAATGGTGATTCAAGTCGAGCACGCAAGTGTGGAATATGCCGACATTCACCTGAAGGACGCCATTGAGTGTGGGATGGGTGACAGGAATGTTACTGCTCGTAACGGATGAAATACCGAGTTCCCCGTAACCGTTGTACCCCCAACAGCGAATCAAGCCGTCACTCGTCCGGACGCAAGCATGATAAAAGCCCACGCTGAGTTCAACCGCGTTCGTGATCCCTTGAACGGGAACGGGAGTGATGCTGTTGGTATTCGTGCCGTTTCCCAGTTGGCCGTAGGTGTTAATCCCCCAACATTGCACGGTTCCATCTTGAATGAGTGCGCAGGTGTATTGATACCCGGCACCGATGGATGCAACATGTTCGAGCGGGAGAAGAACTGGGAGGTTGTAATTGATGGTATCTTGCCCATCGGCTTGACCATAATCGTTCTGGCCCCAGCAAGCGGCGAGATGAGTATCATCGACCTCGCAAGCGTGTCCTAGGCCTACAGAGTATTGTGCAACGGTCGAAAGATAACCCGGAGAAACCGGGATCGAATACGATAAGGACGAGCCTATTCCAAGTTGCCCCTGGCTGTTATCTCCCCAGCACCACAGAATGCGTTCTTTCGTCAAGACGCAAACATTGTTGTCCTTGACTTGAATCGATAAAACATCTTTTAACCCTGGAATTTTACGCGGAAGGGGAACCGGGGAACTGTGAGTCCCATCGAGGAGCTGCCATTGATCGTTTTTCCCCCAGCAAAAAACCTCTCCATCCGGTTCCGTTACGGCACAAGTGTTTTGATCGCTGGAGATACTCCGAATATTCATCGTGGATAGCTGCACATCAAAATCGGCGGTCAAATCCGTTACATTCCCCGCCAAATCCGCAACCGAAATCTCAAGCGCGTTTTCTCCGCTAACGAGATCCGTACTCATCTGCCCCGAAATCGAAGCGTTCGTGATGGTCAGCCCGTCTTGCGGGACGCCGTTCAAAAACACCTGAATCGAATTCACGTCGATGCCCGAGCCGACGTCGGCCAGGTTGATTTGAAAATTCGGGCGAGGGTCGGTCTCGACCTGATTCAAATCAGGCTCGACGATCTGGATCGTCGGCGCGTGCACGTCGGCGCGTGCGATTCGCGAGATGCGAATGTCGTCGAGCGATCCGGTAAAGCCGCTGCCGACGGTGATGCTTTCGTTTTGAAGCGCAGTCGGCGCGATTTTCGTGACGCGCGTGTCGACGCTGCCTAAAATGGCGCCATTGTCGGCCAAGGCCAGCACGCCGTCTTCGTAATTGACCGAGATGCGATGGGCGGTTGCCGGTGTCAACGCCGTCTCGGCTTGCAGGCCCTTCATCCCCGATATCCCATGCACGTAGGCTGCGAGTTTATTTTCGACGAGTTGGACGCGAAGCTGGCCGTTGTCAAAAAGCGTGGCCAATGGAGGATTAGCCGCATCGATCGACACGATGGCCTCGAACGAAAATGCGCTTTTGCCGGCGAAATCGAGCTTGCTCGATCGGGTGGCGCCGAATCGCAGCGACGAATTCGCGGCCTGAAAGCTGCGGCCATTGCCGAAGGTCGAAGCGAGGCCCGACACGGCAGCCAGCGGTGCATTGCTCGCGGTTCCGTTCAGCGCAGGCGAAGCCGAGTCGGTCACGGTCGACGCAGAATCAGAATCAAAGTTCCAAAGCGCAATCGTATCCGAATCGACGGCGAGTGGCGTTAACGGTGTCGTGAATGAATGAAATTCAATCGAGTGGGTGATTCGGATGGGGCTTGCGGCAAACGACACGCCTGAAAAGATCAAAGAACAAAAAAGTGCCCCAAGCCGACGCAAAGATCGGCGCTGCGGAATGAACCGTTGCATGAATCCCCCAATTGAAAATGAATGTAGTGGGGCCACGCTAGACGACACCATTCACTTTTGCAAATCAATTTATTCTCAAGGGAATTTTATTTCAATAAAACGCTCGACTTGAATCGCTCCCTCCCGAATCCTCCAATGCACATCAAAGTGCATCAGCCGAAAGCGAAACTCGCGGCCCTCGTTCGAGGGGTCGGCGATCGGCATCGCCTCGCGCTGGCCCATCGGCCTGGGGTCGTATTCAAGCGTTTGAGTCAGCAGCGCCTTCAGATGCGGAAGCGTCTGTGAATGCGCATCGATCGCGGCGAGGCTTTCGTCCGAGTAGGTGACGGCGTATTTCGGGATCTCGCCTTCGGCCCATCCCGCGTTCGCGTCGGGAATCGAATCGGCATACGGAACGTAAGGCTTCAGATCAAGCACCGGAGTACCGTCGAGCAGATCGACGCCGCTTAAATGAATTTCGACTCCGCCGCGGGCTTCGAAATCGATGCGATCGAGCTTCACGGCCGACATGCCGATCGGGTTCGGGCGATGAGGCGAGCGCGAGGCAAAGACGCCCACTCGGTTCGGCGCCCCGATGCGCGGCGGGCGGATCGTCGGCGTCCATGCGCGGTCGTGCGCCTGATGAAAGACGAAAACGACCCATACGTGCGAAAAATCTTGCAGGTGGTTTAATGCTGTTACGAAAGCGGGGTCGGGCCTTAGTTTCAGCACGGCCCGAGCCTCGGGGATCATGCCTGATTGGCGGGGAACGCCGAATTTCTCTTTAAAAGCGCTCTGAAGCGTCCCGATCGGTTCAAAGGTCATTGAGTCCATGTTGATTCAATGCTATATTCTACCTCTATTCACAATTTAATTTTTTGAAGAGGAAAGACATGAGCAACTCTGCCAATTACCCGAATTCGACCCGCGTAAAATACAAAGTCAAGGACATCGGTCTTGCCGACTGGGGCCGTAAAGAAATCCAACTCGCCGAAGCCGAAATGCCGGGCCTGATGTCATTACGCGCGGAATACGGCAAGAGCAAGCCGCTCAAAGGCGCTCGCATCGCGGGCTGTCTGCACATGACGATTCAAACCGCGGTGTTGATCGAAACCCTGGTCGAGCTCGGCGCCGACGTCACTTGGTCGTCGTGCAACATCTTTTCGACGCAAGATCACGCGGCGGCGGCGATCGCGGCGGCGGGCATTCCGGTTTACGCTTGGAAAGGCATGACCGAAGAAGAGTTCTGGTGGTGCATCGAGCAGACCGTGCATTTCGGTGCCGATCAGCAACCGCTCAACATGATTCTCGACGACGGCGGCGATCTCACTGGCTTGATTCTGAGTAAATACCCCGAGCTGTATGCCGGCATCAAAGGCATTTCGGAAGAAACCACGACGGGCGTGCATCGCTTATACGATCTCGAAAAGCAGGGCAAGCTCCCCGTTCCGTGCATCAACGTGAACGACTCGGTCACTAAGTCAAAGTTCGACAACAAATACGGTTGCCGCGAATCGTGCGTGGACGCCATTCGCCGCGCGACCGACGTGATGATCGCCGGTAAGGTCGCGGTCGTCGCGGGCTACGGCGACGTGGGCAAGGGCTCGGCCGAATCGCTTCGCGGAGCGGGCGCTCGCGTGATCGTCACCGAGATCGATCCGATCTGCGCGCTTCAGGCCGCGATGGAAGGTTACGAAGTGAAGAAGATGGACGACGCGGTCAAGGAAGCCGACATCATCGTCACCACCACGGGCTGTAAAGGCATCGTGCGCGATCGTCACTTCTTGGCGATGAAAGACAAGACGATCGTCTGCAACATCGGTCACTTTGACATCGAACTCGACATGGCTTGGTTGAACAAAACCTACGGGCACACGAAAAACACGATTAAGCCGCAAGTCGATCTCTACACCCTCGAAAAAGGCAAGCAAGTGATCATTCTGGCCGAAGGCCGGTTGGTCAACTTGGGTTGCGCGACCGGGCACCCGAGCTTCGTCATGAGTAACTCGTTCACGAACCAGACGCTCGCGCAAATCGAGCTTTGGACGAACTCGTCCAAGTATCAGAAAAAGGTGTACATGCTGCCGAAGCACCTCGACGAGAAGGTCGCGCGCTTGCATCTCGCTAAAATCGGCGTCGAGCTCGATGTGCTGACCCCGGATCAGTCCGAGTACCTGGGCGTTTCGGCCTCGGGTCCGTACAAACCAGATTATTACCGTTACTAAGAGGGGGACCTGAGGCGCGATGAAAAAATGGGGGTCGCTGACACACGGTCATTTTACCCGAAGGTTATTTTACGCGGCTTCGATCGCGGCCATTGTTGCGGTCGAGGCCTTGCACCACTCGGGGGCTTGGTCGTCGGCGCGCGATCTGTATTGGGTCGTCATCCCCGTCATTTTGATCGGCTTGAATGACCTTTTTCAAACTCGTCAGGCGATCCGCCGGAATTTTCCGGTGATCGGAAACTTCCGTTATCTGCTCGAATCCATTCGCCCCGAAATCAATCAGTACTTCATCGAGAGCAACCTGGACGGCCGCCCCTTCAGCCGGGTTCGTCGGAGCGTGATCTATCAACGCGCCAAGGGCGTGATCGATACGGTTCCGTTCGGAACCCAGAACGACGTCTATGCCGCTGATTACGAGTGGGTGAACCACTCGATTGCCCCGCAGAAGGTGCTCGAAGAAGAGCCTCGTGTTCTGATCGGCGGGCCCGACTGTAAACAGCCTTATGCGGCTTCGTTGTTCAACATTTCGGCCATGAGCTACGGTTCGCTTTCAAAAAATGCAGTGATGTCGCTCAATCGGGGCGCGAAAAAAGGCGGTTTTTATCACAACACGGGCGAGGGTGGGCTCACGCCGTACCACCTCGAAGGCGGCGGTGACCTCGTTTGGCAATTGGGGACGGCTTATTTCGGCGCCCGCAACCACGACGGCACCTTCAACCCCGAAAAGTTTCGCCGCAAGGTCGCGGCGCATCCCCAGGTCAAGATGATCGAGATTAAGCTTTCGCAAGGGGCGAAGCCCGGCCATGGTGGGATCTTGCCCGCGTCGAAGCTCACGCACGAGATCGCCGAAATTCGCGACGTGCCGATGGGGCAGGACGTGGTTTCACCGCCGGGGCACACGGCCTTCGATAGTCCCGTGGGATTGATGAAATTCATCGCTCAGTTGCGCGAACTTTCGGGCGGTAAGCCCATCGGTTTTAAACTTTGCCTGGGCAAGCATCGCGAATTTTTAGCGATCGGCAAGGCGATGCTCGAAACGGGGATCACACCCGACTTCATCACCGTCGATGGCGGCGAGGGTGGAACGGGTGCGGCGCCGTTGGAATTTTCGAATTCGATCGGCACTCCACTCAACGATGCGCTCGTGTACGTGCACAATGCGCTGGTGGGCTTGGGGCTTCGCGATCGAATCAAGATCATCGCCTCGGGAAAGGTGACGACCGGAGTGAATCTGTTTTCGAAACTGGCGCTCGGCGCCGACCTGTGCAATTCGGCGCGAGGGATGCTTTTTTCGTTGGGTTGTATTCAGGCGCTTCGTTGCAACACCAACACCTGCCCGACCGGCGTCGCGACCCAAGATCCGGGCCTGGTGAAGGGCTTGGTCGTCGCCGACAAATGCGAGCGCGTTGCCCGTTACCAAGGGGCAACGGTTAAGAGCTTTCTTGAAGTCATGGCCGCGACCGGACTTTCGCATCCGACCGAGATCCGCCCGTGGCACGTGCAAAAGCGCGTGACCTCGACCGAGGTCAAACACTACGGCGAGATTTACTCCTTCATCGAAAAAGATGCCCTATTGAAGCAAGACCTGCCGAAGGAATACGCCCGCGCCTGGGCCGGCGCTCAGGCCGAGTCGTGGCATGCAAAAAGGTAAAAAGGTGAGCCTCACCTTTTCGTTTCGCACTCGCGTTATTTTTGTGTAGACCCGGGTCGGAATTGCACGGATAATCATTAGTAAATGCTTTCACCTCTTTCGGGTTTTCTCGCCATCGGTCTTTATGTGCTGAGCTTAGTCGGGCTTTCGTTTTACCGCTCCCGCAAGGCCACGCTTTCGGATTACTACATCGGTAGCCGCAACTCGACCTGGTGGCTGATCACGCTCGGCATGATCAGCGATTCGGTTTCGGGGGTGACGTATGTTTCGGTCCCGGGCTCGGTTGCAAACCAGGGCTATTCGTACATGCAGGTCGTGTTCGGATATTTTTTGGGGTATTTGATCATTACCTGGGTGCTGCTCCCGTTATACTATCGCCGCAATTTGATTTCGATCTATGCCTACCTCGGCGAACGCTTCGGGCTTTACGCGCAAAAAACGGCGTCGGTGCTGTTCATCGCCTCGCGCACCTTCGGCTCGGCGGCCCGGTTGTACATCTCGGTCATGATCCTGCATCAGTTTTTACTCGGGCCTGCCGGGATCTCGCCCGTGATTTCGTTCGTCATCGCCATGACCCTGATCGTGCTTTACACCTACAAGGGCGGGATCAAGTCGCTCGTCTGGACCGAGGCCTATCAGTCGATCGTGCTCTTGGCCGCGATTTTTATCTTGGCGGGCTTTTTTTGGAACGACCTTCAGGCACCGCTTGAGACTCTGCTGAAACCGAAATTGTTTTTTACCGATCCGAAAGACGCGCATTTTTTCTTGAAACAGATTTTCGGCGGCATGTTGATCACGACCTCGATGAACGGGCTTGATCAAAACATCATGCAATTGAATCTCAGCTGCAAACGCCTTTGGGACGCGCAAAAGAACATGCTGACCCTGGCGTTCATGATGGTGTTCGTGAATTTCTTTTTCTTGGGCCTGGGCGCGCTTGCGTACCAGGTTTATGCCGAAAAAGGTATGGCACTGCCGACGCTTTCGGGCGGGGGGATCGCTTACGATCAGGTGCTGTCGCATGCGGTGTTCAGCCATTTCGGAGCAGTGGCCGCCGTGATCTTCGTCGTGGGTCTGGCCGCATCGACTTTCAGTAGTGCTGGCACGATCTTGCCCGCCATCGCCTCGTCGATCGAGATCGATTTGTTTCCGAAGCGGATGCAGAACCGCATCCCGGTGCGGGTGATCCACGCGCTGGCGGCGGTGCTGATTTTGGTGATCATCCTCGGGATTTATCGCGCTGAAGCCCATTCACTGATCGACATCGTGCTTCGGTGTTCGGGTTATACCTACGGACCGCTGATCGGGCTTTACGGAATCGGGATCTTTACCCGTTTGAAGTTGAACCATCGGCGGATTCCGTTTTTAGCCATGCTGGCAATCGCCATCAGCGCCTACCTCGATTGGAACAGCGCCCGGATTTTCGCGGGTTATCAGATCGGCATCGAACTGATTGCGGTCAACGCGTTGGTGTTCGTCATCCTGATGCTGCTCTTTGCAAGAACCTCACAAAAAGCGGGCCCCTTTATCCCGACCGAGCAGTAAAACGATTGCAATCGAGGGAAGTCTTGACCGGTCATTGGCTCGTTTTTAGCACCTTTTTCGAGGTGTATGCGCGTCTTAAAACTGACTACCGCGACCGGTCCCACCGTTTTTCATACCCAACCCGTCATCATGATGACCTTAGACCTCGAAGCCCTCTCCGAAACCGACAGCACGCGTTTGCCCGGTTTCGTCGATCGGCTGCTTCGGCATCTTCCGGGATTGAAAGCGCATCGCTGCTCGCCCGGTTACGAAGGCGGCTTCGTCGAGCGTCTGCATCGCGGGACGTACCTCGCGCACATCATCGAACACGTGGCGCTCGAAATGAGCACCCTCGCAGGGATCGAAGTCGGTTACGGCAAGACGGTGTATGCCGGGGTTTCGAACGTTTATAAAATCGCCGTCCGTTACCGCAACGAAGAGGGGATGCGCTTTTTGCTTCGTTCGGCGGTCGAGTGGGTCCAGGCCGCAGTAGACGGAAAATCCGACGAAGAATTAGCCCGGGTGCTCGACGAGCGAATCGCCGAGGCCAAGATCCTGATTGCACGCTCGAAGCTCGGGCCCAGCACCCAGGCCATCATTGATGCAGCCGAGCGGCGGCAGATTCCGTGGATGCGGCTGAACGAGCTGAACCTGATTCAACTCGGGTACGGAAAAAACCGAAAATGGATTCAGGCCACTACCTCCAGCTTAACGAGCGACATCGCCGTCGACATCGCTCAAGACAAAGAGATGACGAAGGCCCTGCTCAAGCGCCATGGCGTTCGCGTGCCCGACGGCGGATCGGTCGAGAGTGCCGACGAGGCCGTTCTGCTTTTTCGCGAGTTGCAAGAGGACGGCGCGCGGGCCGTGGTGGTGAAGCCGCTTGACGGAAACCACGGGCGCGGGGTTTCGCTCTCCCTTCAAGACGAAGCGGCGGTTCGTCGCGCGTTCGAGGAGGCGTACCGGATTTCGTCGCAGGTGATCGTCGAAGAGCAGCTTTTCGGAAACGATTACCGGATCGTGCTCGTCGGCGGCAAAGTCGTGGCGGCTTCGCGCCGGGTCCCCGCCCATATCGTGGGCGACGGGGTTCATCGCGTGCGAGAGCTGATCGAGATCGAGAACCGAAACCCGCTCCGAGGCGAAAGCCACGATCGGCCGCTGACGCGACTTTCTGGCGAAACCAAGCCGGAATCGTTTTTGAATCGGATTCCGTTCCAAGGAGAGTTCGTCGCGGTCTGTGATACGGCTAATCTTTCGACCGGAGGAACCGCGATCGACATCACGGACGAACTGCATTCGAGCATTCGGAAGATCTGCGAGCGCTCGGCCCGCGTGATCGGTCTCGACATCTGCGGCATCGACCTGATCGCCGAAGACGCCTCGATGCCGTTGGACGATCAAAACGGGGGCGTGATCGAGGTGAACGCCGGACCGGGGATTCGCATGCACCACCATCCGAGCGAGGGAAGGCCGCGCGACGTCGGCGGCGCTATCGTCGATTTTTTGTACCCGCATCCCGATCTGGCCCGGATTCCGATCGTGTCGGTCACGGGAACGAACGGAAAGACGACCGTCACCCGTCTGATCGAGCACCTGTTTTTTCAAAACGGCTATACGACCGGGACCACCCAGACGGACGGCGTTTTCATCAACCGAGAGCGCATCGCCGAGGGCGACACGACCGGACCGGAATCGGCGCAGTTGGTTCTTTCTGATCCGGCGGTCGAAATCGCGATCCTGGAAACCGCCCGGGGCGGGATCACGAAACGAGGATTGGGTTACGACCGAAGCGACGTCGGGGTCATCACGAACGTCACCGCCGATCACATCGGTCAGGACGGGATCGAAACCGTGGCCGACGTGCTGAAGATCAAGGCCGTGGTGGCCGATGCCGTCAGGCCGGGCGGGACGGTAGTGCTGAACGCCGACGACCGCACGCTCAGGGCTTTTTCGGAATCGGCCGAGTTTTTGAAGGGCGGTGACCGGAAGCTCGCGTTTTTTTCGCTCGACGCCGAATCGGAATGGCTTTCGAAAAAGACGATGCAGGGCCATGCCTGTTATTCCATCACGGGGAACTACCTTTGGGAGGCGAAGAACGCAATTGTCACCCAGGTGATGAAGGTGAGCGAAATCCCCCTTTCGTTGGGGGGAAGCGCGCGCTTTCAACTCGCCAACGTGCTGGCGGCGCTGGCCGCGGTTCGCGCGCTCGACATGGGCGTGCAGGAGTTCGTGACGGGGGTACGGAGCTTTCACCCCTTCGCGAATCCGGGCCGGACGAATCTTTATCGTTTGGGGCACGGCTATCTATTGATCGATTACGGCCATAACCCCGAAGCGTTTCGGGCGATCGCGCAGACCGTTTCGCGCTGGAACGTCGATCGGGTCACGGCCGTGATCGCGGCGCCCGGCGATCGCGCGGACGATTTGATTCGTCTTTCGGGAATGACGGCGGCCGAGGAGTTCGGTCGCATTCTGATCCGCGAAGACGACGATCTGCGTGGAAGGAAACCGGGCGAAGTGGCGAAGTTGTTGAGGGACGCCGCCTACGAGGCCGACCCCGACGTCGAATGCGCGGTCGAACTTTCGTACGAAAAGGCGTTGGAGCGGGCGGTGAACGAGATGATTCCCGACGAGCTGGTGGTGTTCTTTTACGAGGATTCGAAATCGCTTCGGGCGCTTTTAGGCCGCTATCCGGTGATCCCGATTCAGGACTTCCGGCCGCTTTTGTCGCAGAAGGTGCCACACCCGGCTTCCCATCCGGCGTCTCATTCGAAGGTGAATGGATGGCGAGCGCACTGGTGATCGAGAAAGGCGAGCTTTACGACCCCGAGCGCAGGGGCGTGCAGGACGTGCTGTGCGTTCAAGGCCAGGTCGTCTCGGTCGGAAAAAATTTCGAGGTGGACGCGATCCGCAAACTCGAAATCGAATACGAAGTGATCGATGCCGAGGGCTGTTACGTCATGCCCGGCTTCATCGATCCGCACCAGCACCTGATCGGCGGCAGCGGCGAGAAAGGATTTTCGAGTCAGACCCCCGAAGTGACGGTCGTCGAAGAGATCGAAGCCGGAGTCACGACCGTGGTGGGGTGTCTTGGGGTGGACACCTACACCCGCAATCTTCCGGCCTTGCTGGCGAAAGTGAAGGCTTTCAACGAAGAGGGCTTGAGCGCGTATTTGTATTCGGGGGGATACACCGTTCCGCCCGCGACCTTGACGGGAAGCCTGCGCACGGACTTGATTTTGGTGCCCGAGGTGATCGGCGCGGGCGAGATCGCCGTTTCGGATCTTCGCGCAAGCCAGGCTTCGGTCTCGGACTTAGCCCGTGTCGTGGCCGACGCTTACGTCGGCGGGATCTTGAGCAACAAATCGGGAGTCACGCATTTTCACGTGGGGCCGGCTCCCTCCGGTTTGACTGCGATTGAGACCTTGCTCACGGATTTCGACGTCAGGCCACAGTCGCTGTATCCGACCCATGTTCACCGCTCGGAAGGCTGTCTTCGTTCGGCGATCGCGCTTTCACGAAAGGGCGTGTTTTGCGATCTCGATACCGAAGAGCAAGACCTGGCGCTTTGGATCGACCGAATCGTTCGCGCGGAAGGAGACCTGGATCAATTCACCGTTTCGAGCGATGCCTCGTTCAATTCGCCGTCGACGCTCTTTTCGCAAATGGCAACCGTTTTGAACGCGAAGCTTTTGCCGCTCGAACGGGCGCTCGCGCTTTTTACTCGAAATCCAGCCCGGGCATTGGGGCTCGCCAAAAAAGGCGGTCTCGGGCGCGGAAGTGACGCCGATTTGTTGATCGTCGAAAAAGAGACGTTTCGAATTCGCGAGGTCGTGGCGAAGGGCCGGGTGATGATGCGGTCGGGGCGGGTGACGCACGAGCCGCGCGCGCTTGCGAACAGCAATCGAAAGGTGGAGCTTTATGGCCAGAAAAAAGGATTTGCTCTCCGGTAACGGCGCGCCTAATGGGGCGCCCCCGAAGGGAACGCTCGTGATGATCGGCGGAAGCGAGGATCGCAGCGGAAAGATGCGGATCTTGGCCGAAGTCGCGCGGCGGATTCCGTCGGGCAAACTTTGTATCGCGACCGTGGCCAGCACCCTGGGCGCCGAACTTTGGGAGGAATACCGGGAAGCGTTTAAAAAACTAGGCGTCAAGACGATCTCTCACCTCGATATGGTTCAGCGGCACGGAACGGGCGACGCCGCCGATTTGAAAGCGATCCGCGGTGCCGCGGGGGTTTTCTTCAGCGGCGGGGATCAGCTACGAATTACGAACGAAATTGGCGGAACGGAAATCGCGGACGAGATTTACCGAATCTATGCGCAAGGCGGGGTGATTGCGGGAACTTCGGCCGGAGCGTCGGTGATGGGTGAAACGATGATGGTGGCCGGACGGCCGGGCTCGTTTCGGATCGGGGGCGACCTTCGCATGGCGCCCGGATTGGGGTTCATCCAAAACGTGATCATCGACCAACACTTCGCCGAGCGGGGGAGGATCACCCGTCTGCTCGCGGCGGTCGCGCACCATCCGAAGTTTCTGGGAATCGGGATCGACGAAAACACGGCCGTGATTCTCGAAAAAGGCCAATCTTTTCAAGCGATCGGGCAGGGCGCGGTCTATGTTTTGGACGCCCACGATTCGAGCGACTGCAACCTTTCCGAAGAAAACGTCGAGGGGGCGCTGTCGATTTTTAACGTGCAATTTCACGTACTCAGCGACGGCGATCGGTTCGACCTAAAAACCCGAACGCCGTCCAAAAAAAGATCTTAATTTTTACACAAAAATCATGTAAGATCCGTCGGAAGGATTGGACTTCATGACTCGAACACTCAATTTGACTTTTGCTTTAGCTATTTTTTCTTTGATTTCGGTTTCGAGCGCACGCGCCGACGATGAGGCGATTCGGTCGGCCGAATGTAACGTCATTCTTTCGGGTAGCGCGCTGAGCCCCGAATGGGTCGCAAAGCAGATCGAACGGATGAAGAATCAGGATCCGACGCTGACCCGCCTTCAGACGATCGTCCATCAAGTCGGCTTGAAGCCCGCCGCGATCAACGAACAGATCGTGAAAAACCACAACGCGGATTACACCTTCATTTTGAAGGGCCAGAGCGTGAAGAACCAGCTAGGGACCGGTCGTTGCTGGGATTTCTCGGCCGGAAGCGTGTTGTGCACTCCATTGACTACCTCGGGAATTTTTCCGCCGAACTTCGAGATTTCCGAAAACTACGTCTGGTTCTATACCCTGCTGGAGCGTTCGAACCATTACATCGACAATTTGATGAAGAAGGCCCGCCTTCGCATGGATCCGAAGGTCGTTCAGATGAACTCGATTCCGCACATCGAGGAGGGCGGCTATTTTCACTCCTTCGTCGAAATCGTCAACAAATACGGTGTCGTTCCGAAAGCGACGATGCCGGAGACGGCGGCTTCGGCGCGCAAAGGCCTGACTGACGAGCTGGAACTGATGCTTTCGGACTTCGGTTTGAAATGGGCGGATGCGAATCGACGCATGTCGGGCTTGATGACGACCTCCCAACGGACCGCCGTCCTCGACGACCTGAAACAGAAAAAAAGCGAAGTCATGCAGGGCGTGTTTCAAATTTTGGCGACTCATTTGGGAATTCCTCCGACCGAATTCAAGCTGCGCTTGAACCTACCGGCGAAACCGCAAGACCCGCCGAAGCCCGCGGTTGAGTTTTCCGCGACCGAAAAGCTGATGACTCCGAAAGAGCTGTTGGATCTGACCGGTTTCAATAAAGAAGACTGGGTGACGGTGAGTTACTTTCCGAGCCGCGAGTTCGGCCGGGTGTACGAACTTCCGGATACGGACGAGGTCGTTCCCGACGTGGCCGGACAACCGGATCGCCTGAAGTTTCTGAACCTTCCGATGGACCGGATGCTCGAATTGATCGAGGCGACCCTGAAAGAAGGCTATCCCGTCGAGTTCGATTCGGACGTGATGAACAACACCGAGTTCAGCCAAGGGATCATGCACCCCGATCTTTTCGATACCGACGCCGTTTACGGCGGGGTCGTGGACCGCAAAGAGCTTTTAAAATCGCGCCAGAAACTGGGTTATGTATTCAAGAACCATGCGACCCATGCCATGGACATCATCGGGATCGACCGCCCGGATCCGAATGCGCCGGCCGTGAAGTTTTTGGTGTTGAATTCGTGGGGCCCTCAGGCGGGCGACGGCGGCTACCTGCACATGTATCGCGAATGGGTTGAGCAGTTCGTCGAGAACATCAACATCCCGAAACATTTACTGTCGCCGGAAGAGCAAAAAATGCTGGAGCGACCGTCGGTCGCCGTCAAAGACGAGGCTTCGCTTTACCGTAAGCGGAATTAGAGACGGTTCGGTTCAGGATCGGAACGTCGCCCAGGCGCTCGTAAAGGAGGCCGGAAGGCGTCTTTCCGAACGAGAGCGTTCCGAGCGATTTTTCGTACCTTCCGAACGAATTGTCGAGGGTCACCTTCGCCTGGTAATCGCCCGGGGCGACGCTGACGAGATTCGCGGCGATCAGCTTCGGCAGGTAATCCCACGATCGCAGGTCGGGCGCGTTCGCGTGATCGATCGCTTTTTTGGATAAGTAATACCCGGCAATGATCGCGATTTTTTCGAAGACGTTTCCTTCGCGGCTCGCTTTCTGGTAAGCCTTGATCGCAGGGATGAGCACGGCCACGTACTGAAGCCCGATCTTCACCGCGCGCGCGAACATCTCTTTTTGCTCGCGCTCTTTCAGTTCGACCGAAATCATTTCTTGCAAGGGGCTCAGCACGGGCAGATGGATCATCGGCAGGGTTTTGCCCGTGGTCGAGAGTTCGAGATCGACGTGCGTGTCGGCGGGCGGTAGCTGAAGCGTCGGGAACTGAACCTCGAAACCGAAGCTGCGGTCGACCGCGTCCGTAAAGAACTGCGGAGGCCCGTCGAACTCGTCGTCATCGCCGCTGCCGACCGAACCCGCAAGCCCGCCCGCGAACAACACAAGCCCGAACTCGGGGGCTGTGTTTAGGATGACGTTCATCCCGATCTGTTCCATCATCATTCGAAGCCCCGGATCTTTTACGAGGCCCATCAGAGTCGAAAGCCCTAGATGAAAGCGTTTGATTTTATAAAGGCTCATCACCCCGGCTTCGAGGACGAAGAGATCTTCGGAACGAGCGTGATCTTTTCCCTGGGCTCGGGCACGTAAGTGTTGAATGAGCGATTCGATATCGGCCTGGTTTTCGGCTTTCGAGGGATAACGACTGAATTCGGTTTGAAACACCTTCTCGGCGTCGCGGGTCAGGAGTTCCCCTGTCCGCATCTCGTTGTGGTCGGTTGACGAGGCATGGATGAAGCTTGCGAGCAGGCGTGCCCAGAGGTCTTCCTTGTAGAATTTTTCGGTAGGATAGGTCCGCTTCAGGTTCTGAAGGTGACTGTCCCAGGCGAGCAGCTCGGAGCGCGCCTTTTGCCGAAAATTCGCGATCTCGGAAGGGGTGAACGCTCGGGCGGGAAAGTTTTGGGCCGCGACGAGGAGGTTTCCCTTTTCGTCTTTGATCTCGGGGGTCGACCAGGCCGGCGATTTTCCTTCTTGCGCCAGCATCGAGTACGACATCACGAGCAGGTAATGGATGTAAGAGTATTCGATGGGGTTGCTTCGGTAGTCCGAGCTGAACCAGTCGAAGGTGCCCGACGACGAGCGCACGCTGTTGGCCTGGGTGCGGGCCTGGTTAAGGAAATAAGCGGCCTTTTCGTAAAGGCCCTCGCTCATGGCGACCGAAGAAAGCAGGTAGTAGTGGAGTAATCGGTTCTGATCGTTTTGATAGACTTCAGGCGTGTAGAGGGCGGCTTCGGCTTTCGCGGTGTCGTCGTGTAAAAAGGCGTCCCGCGATTCTTTCAGGCGGGCTTTATCGCTCGTGCTGCACGCGGCGAGCGATAAAGCCAAAACGCCCAAAAAAAAGCGAAGGCCGCTTTTTACCACTTCGCTCCGCCTTCGCTGTATTTATTGATCTTCTCGCGAACGCGGCAGATTTCTTCCGAGGTCTGGATGTCGGTCAGACGCAGGTTGACCGTGTAGGTCTTGATCGTCTTGCCGTTGCGGGTTTCAGGCTTCATGTTGATGTCGCCGAAAATCATCGCGTCGGCGCCGGATTGACGTCCGACTTTTTTCGCCTGGGCCGGATCGACCATGCCGTCGTTCTGATAGGTGATCTCTTTCAACAGATCGTCGCGGCGGGAAGCATCGATCAGGGTGAACTGATCGGAGTTCGACATCTGGTCGAGCAGCGCGTCCTCGAGGTCTTTGACCGGAAAATACGACTCGCTCGTGTTGTTGCGGATCTCGCCCACGAACACCTTGATGCGTTTGCCCGCGTACTTGCGGTCGTACTCTTGAAAGCGCTTGTGCGCGTAGATCTGCTTCATGGCGCCGTCGATGACGCGAATGGTGTCGCCGTCCACCCAGTTGTCGGTGATTTCCATCGCGTGTTCGTCGGCCTTCTCGTCACTGACGCGTTCGGCTTTGAAGGACGAACAGGCGGACAAGCTCATCGCGGCAATGCACCCGAAGGCGCACAAAAAAGTAGAAAGAGAATTGCGTTTCAACGAGCTCATTCTTCTCCCCCTTCGTCACCGCCGGCTTTTTCGGTCGGGGCCGGATGGCCTTCCATGTAGGCGTCGTAGTCTTTTTCGATGTTCGCGAGTTTGCCTTCGACCTTCGATTTCAGGTCAGGGTCTTTTTGCAGGCGAAGCGTCTCGGCGCGCGAGATCAGGCTTTTTACTTTTTGTTTGCTCACTTTGGCGAGCACCCAGCAGTGATAGATCGACTTCGCGCCGCCGGTCGACGAGTAATCGCGTTGCTCCCAGTATTGTTTTTGTTTCTTCACGCCGGTGACGAGCGCCTTCGTCAGCTGCGACGAAATGCTCGACGTTTCGGTCTGAGTCGCCGACACGTCCGAGGTGCCGTTGCTGTCGCTCGAAGTCGAGTCGCTTTGGGCGCGAGCGAGCGAGGTATCGACGAAGCTGCTCACCTGGCGCGAGATATCGTCCATCGCATCGGCGTGGGCTTTTTGGCAGGCCATGCGCTTGTTCGCGCTTTGGGCATCGCCGGTGTAGTAGTAATATTTTTTGGTGTTCTTGCCTTCTTTTTTGGCCCATTCGGTCGGATTGTCGAGCCAGGCTTCTTCGCCGCCCGGAGCGGCGTCGATCACCTTGTAGGTCGGCGCTTCCACTTTGACTTCGCGGACGGGGGCTCCGCCGCAAGCGCTGAGCAGGACGGGCAGGGCTCCGAACGCGAGGGTTCCGGTCAGAATCAATACGGTGTTTTTCATGGGTTCTCCTTTCGCCCTTATCGGGCTTCGTTCATTCGATTAAAAAGATTTTCGCAAAAGTCGTGCGACAGCGTGTCCGACACCGACTCCAGCACGGCGTCGCGGCTGCGGCCGCTGTCGGTCTGAGTGGCTTGCACGCGATATTTCTTACCGTTCTTCGTCACGGCACCGGTCAGGTCGAAACGGATTTTCGTCCAGCCTGCAACTGCCATGTGCTGAGGGCGCTCGACCACCGAGAGGTTCACGCGGACGGCATCCGACGGGACGTGATTCGCGGCCGAGATCGTTCCGCCCCGGTCGTTGATGCAGGATTCGATCGCGTGTTGAAAGTATTTTTCGCCCTTCACGGTTTTGACGACGAAGGTGAGGTGCGCGTTTTTCGTCCGAGCGGCGTTTTCGATGCGGTTCAGTCGGCCTTCTAAGGGGTTCACGTCGATCAATGCCGACATTCCGAGCGCCGAGGCTTCGCCGTACAGTTCTTGCAGGCTCGCCAGATCGGTTTTGGCCTCGTTCATTTTTTCGTTCGTGTAAGTCTGATCGAGCGCATCGAGTTTACTGCTCAGCTGCCCCTTCAGTCGATTGGCCTCCATCAACAGGCCCGACCGCGCCTGAAGTTTGTCGAGCGCGACTAGCGCATAGAAATCCGAGCCGACTTGGGTGACTTCTTTGACTTGCGCGCCCCGAAGCGAGATCTCGGTCGAGAGGCTCAAATCGCCGTTCATGTTTTCGCTCGAATCGCCCGAGACGGTGCCCATGGTGGATTCATTCAAGTTGGATTGCGTTTTCGTCTGAATCTCGCTTTTGACTTTGACGACGAAACTTTCGGCCATTTGTTTTTTAGCGTCGGCGATGGCCTGATCGCGCGAGCTGCCTTCGCCGACGGCGACGAGGTAGCGGTTTTCAGGGTAAGAACCTTGCGGCTGATTCACCCACACCGGAAGCGATTCGGCGGTTTGAGTTTTCACGTCCGAAGAAGGCACGGAAGCGCATGCCGAAAGGAGCAGGAGCCCGAGAAGCGAAAATGTTTTCATAAGGAGTAGGATACGCAGGCGCTCTACCGAAGAAAAGCGATTTTGAATAAGAAAATTGGTGGAGATACACGGGTTCGAACCGAGGACCTTCAACATGCCATGCTGACGCTCTACCAACTGAGCTATATCCCCACTGAAGGACGATTATGACCGGGATTCGATGTCAAATCCAGAAAATTCGACAGAAACCCGACACTGAGAAGCGTAGCGCAAAATGGAACGTTCTTTTAAATTCGCCTTCCTTTTGAGAGGATGTCCTCATGAAAATCGAAAAATGCGTTGCCCGTGAAGTATTGGATTCCAGAGGCTTTCCCACCGTCGAAGTCGAGCTTTTTGCGGGGCTCTCGTCGCCCAGGCCGCTGAAGGCTTCCGCCATCGTCCCATCCGGGGCATCGACCGGCGAGGGCGAGGCTCTCGAACTTCGCGACGGCGATGCAAAACGGTACGGCGGCAAGGGAGTTCTGAAAGCCATCCAACATGTCGAAAAAGAAATCGCTCCGGCCATCGTCGGAAAAGAATTCGTGCGGCAGTCGATTTTCGACGATCTTTTACGTGATCTCGACGGTACTCCGAACAAATCCAAACTCGGCGCCAATGCGATTCTGCCCGTGAGCATGGCCTTCGCGCGCTTGCATGCGATGGCCCAAGACGAAAGCGGCGTTTCGTCGCTCGCGCTTTCTCATTCGATCGCCCAAATTTACGGCTCGCAAGGCGTGACCCTTCCCGTGCCGCTGATGAACATCTTCAACGGCGGAAAGCATGCCGACAACGGCATCGCGATCCAAGAGTTCATGATCGTGCCCGTGGGGTTCTCGCGGTTTTCGGAAGCGCTGAGAGCCGGTTCGGAAGTGTTCCATCAGCTGAAAAAGATTTTGCACAAAAAAGGGCTGACGACGGCGGTCGGTGATGAAGGCGGATTCGCCCCCAAACTTTCGGACGAAGCCGAAGCCGGCCCGGGCTCGCACGAAAAAGTGATGACCTTGCTGCTCGACGCGATCGAATCGGCCGGCTACAAAGCCGGGTCGCAGATTTATTTGGCCCTCGACGCGGCTTCGAGTGAATTCTCCGTGAAAAGCGCCGCAGGCGCTGGATCGAGCAGCGAAGCTAGATCGGGCGCTGGATCGAGCTTCGAATACCAATTCGAAGGAAGCCTGCGCTCGTCCGAAGAGATGACGGCGATCTACGAAAAATGGCTGGGCATGTACCCCTTGATTTCGATCGAAGACGGTCTGGCCGAAGCCGATTGGGAGGGATGGAAGCACCTGACTTCGAAACTCGGCAAGAACGTGCAGCTCGTGGGCGACGATCTGTTCGTGACGAATCCGGAGTTCTTGAAAAAAGGCATCGATCGCGGAATCGCCAATTCGTTGCTGGTGAAACTGAATCAAATCGGCACGGTGACGGAAACTCTCGAAGCCATGAGGATGGCGCATCAAGCGCATTACACGACGATCATCTCGCATCGGTCGGGCGAAAGCGAAGACAGCTTCATCGCCGATCTTGCCGTCGGCACCGACGCCGGACAGATCAAAACCGGATCGGCTTCTCGGACCGATCGGCTCGCGAAGTACAATCAACTTTTAAGGCTTGAACAATCGCTCGGTTCGCGTGCAAACTATAAGGGAAGGGAAGCCTTTCCACGTTGATGAAAATCACCACGAGCCGCGTTTGGATCGCGTTTTTCGCCGTTTGGTTTTTACTCCTGACCGGAGTCCTGGATTTCTGGTTTCAATCGCCGGGACTCAAGCAATGGATGAAGCTAGAGGCGTCCGTCAGTCATCGCCGTCAAGAAATTGCCGACATCGAAGCCCAAAGCGCCATCCTGAACGACGTGGCCCGGCAGCTGGATTCGAACTCGGTGGCTCAAGAGCGGGAAATCCGAAAAGTTTTAGGTTACCTCGGCGATCAGGAAGTCGTGTTCGAAGTTCGCTAACGGGCATCCGTTGACGGGCGGGAGAAAAACCGTCACAATAGGAATAGCATGCAACTAGGACGCGTGATTTGGTTCAATGATTCGAAGGGATTTGGGCTCATTGAAACCGAAAACGGCCAGACCGTTTTCGTTCATTACAGCTCGATCGTCGCCGAGGGCTTTCGCTCTCTTCAACAAGGCCAAAAAGTAGAGTTCGATTTATACGAGGACGAGCAGAAAGGCTACCTCGCCCGCAACGTCATGACCTGCTGACGTTCGGTGGACTGACAGCTGTCGAAACTTTGGACGGGGCTCTGTCTTCGAACTGGTCGTTTTCGCGATTCCACGGATTTCGTTCAACAACGACCATTTATCAATGAAAGCCGCTTCTTAGTCTTTCCATTCTCTCTCCACGTCGACTCCATCATCGCTTGGCATACGCCGTGCATTGATTGGAGGTGCAGGAGAGATGCTGTTATGAAGAACTTAATGAAATTATTTTCAATCGCCGTCGTTGCCGTCGGGCTTGCCGCCTGCGGGACCAACAACAACGGTCAAATCGTCGGATACGACGCTTACGGAAATCCCATTTACTCGAACGGAACCCAAACGGGCTACGTCGGACAAGGCGGATGCGTCCCGCTTCAAAGCGCGCTGACCTTCACCGCACAAGGCGCTTCGATCAACAGCGCCGTGATCCTGGCCGGAATGCTTCCTTCGGGCTCCACGAGCCCGGGCCAACACGGACAAGTCGTGATGGGCGGTACCGCGATTCAACAACAATCTTACCCTTACGGCTATAACTACGGTTACGGAGCCCTCCAGCTGATCAAGCAATCTTCGAACGGAACGCTTCAGCTTCAAGTTTCGCAAAACATGATCACGGGAACCTTGCAACTGAATCCGGCGTTCATCAGCCAAATGGTGGGCGGATATCAAATGAACTATCCTTACACCTACGGCAACAATGCCGGAACCTGCGTGTCTTCGGTCGCTATTGATGCGGTTTACTCGACCGTGCAGGGCATGCCGCAAGGAACGATCATTCAAGCCCTGGTCTACCTTTACCTCAACAACGGTCAACCCGTTGGCCCGATTCCTCTCTACTAGCAGCTGAGATCCATCTCCAACTGCAACCTCTCAAAACCGGTTCGACTGTGAAGGTCGGACCGGTTTTTGACATTTTATACGAGGGCTAAAGATAACGATCGAGCGCCGGAAAGACGTCTTCGGCTTGGCCGGTGATGTTCAGGCCGCGGCTTTTCAAGAAATCGGAGTTGAACAGCCGGGAAATATATTTTTGGCCCGAATCGGCCAAGATGGTGACGATGCGGTTGCCCGGCCCCATTTTTTTGGCGAGTAGGTAAGCGCCGCAAAGATTCGCGCCCGTCGACGAGCCGACGAACAGGCCTTCGGCCCGGACCGCGTAATGGGTCATGTTCACGATCACTTCGTCGCTCAACGAAAAAGCGTGGTCAACCTGACAAGGCTTCACGTTCGCCGTGATCGCCGTTTGAGCGATCCCCTCGACCATGCTTTCGCCCGGAGTGGGTTCGGCCACTCCTTTTGAGAACCAGTTGTACATGGCCGATCCGACGGGATCGACGCAGGCGATTTGGATTTTCGAATTTTTCTCTTTCAGAAACTTCGAAATGCCGCCCAGGGTTCCGCCCGATCCGACGGCGGCCGAAAAACCGGTAATTCCGTGTTCGGTCTGCTCCCAGATTTCGGGCGCGGTGGTTTGGTAATGCTGGCGGTAATTCGCTTCGTTTTCGAATTGATTGATGTAGTAGCCGCCTTCTTCTTTGGCGACGACGGCGGCGAGCATGCGGTAGTTTTTCGGATCCGGGTACGGAGCGGGGGGGATGACCATGACTTCGGCCCCCATGCCTCGCATGGTATCGATTTTCTCTTGCGCCTGATTGCTCGGAATCAGGATCTTCATCCGATAGCCCAAAACATTTGCGACCAGAGCCAGGCCGATGCCGGTGTTCCCCGATGTGGCTTCGACGATGAGCCCGCCCGGCTTCAGCAGTCCCCGCGCTTCGGCGTCGCGGATCATTCCCAGGGCCGCTCGGTCCTTGACCGAACCGCCCGGATTCATGAACTCGGCCTTGCCGTAGATTTCGCAGCCGGTCCGTTCCGAAAGGGTTTTCAGGTAAATCAGCGGGGTATTGCCGATCGAAGCGATGAAGTCGTTTTTTTGCATGGATCTCTCCTTTTCGTCACTGAATGAAATAAACGGCGACGTAAAAGAGCGCGCAGGCGAAGCTGAGCCATTTGAAGGCTCGGAACGTGTGCTCGCTCAGGTTTTTTTGAAGTTGTTCCAACGTCATCCAAAACGTGGTGAAAGCCAGGACGAGGACGGCCACCGCGTTCAGCGGCCCGACCGTGCCGAAGGCCTGTGACAGCGAAGTCTCGCTCAACAGCGAAAAAAAGCGGGCGAAGATTTCGATGCCGGCGATCAGCATCGAATACTTAAAAACCGCTTCGTAATGGTAATTGGCGAAGGCGAAACCGACCCAGAGAGTGAAGAGTAGCGGCACGGCGGGATGGAAGCTGAAAAAGCAAAGGATGGCGATGCCGATGGCGTCGATCAGACGAAGATGGTTGAGGCCCTTGATTCGCTTGTTCCAATTGGCCGAGAACTGGAACAAGGCCGCCATCACGATGAAAAGACCCGTCAGGACGAGGGGGTGATTGATCCATTCGTTGTCGCGAAGAAAGGGCAGGATCACCCGTTCGGCGAAAAAGGTGGGGATGCAGACGATGAGCAGAAACAGCACGCTCTGTTGATCGAGGGTTCGGACGTCGTTTTTCAGACTGGCGGGATTGACGATTGATTTGAGCAGGGCCGAGATCAGCCCGAGCCAGTCGTAACGAAAGAAAATCAGAAAAACCAGCGCTCCCATCAGGGTCACGAGCAGCTCCAGTTCGGTCGTGGGCGAAGTCCAGTGAAATACGAACCGGCTCAGATCACGCGGAATGACCTCCGAGAAGGGGATCACCTGGGTGAGCGCATCGAGGATGGCGTCGATAATGTATTGAAAAGTGGTCATTTGTTTCAGGCTAGCATAATTCTGTATTGAAGAGCGTCAGAAACTTACAGAAAACTTACATTGCAATGCTTCAGAAAAAGCCGTCTTCGTGGTCTTCTATTCTTATGAAAAAAGAAAACCTCAAAGACATCGGATTTTTCGCCTTGCTTGCTTTCACCTGGATTTTCTCGTTTTGGGCGATTCCCGCAGTCATCGGTCCGAACGGCTTATGGGGAGATTTCTTCACCACCTACACCTGGCTGAAGCTCGGAATCGTATTCGTCCTCATGGCTCATCTGACCATTAGCGCGATGAGTATCGCCTTTCACCGTTCGCACACCCATCAGTCGGTCAAGCTGCATGCTTCGGTCGATTTTCTGATGCAGATGTGGCTTTGGATGGTGACGAGCATGTCGAAATTGGATTGGGTCAGCGTTCACATCTATCACCACGCGCATTCGGATACCGAGAAGGATCCGCACAGCCCCGCTCAAAAAGGCTTGGCCAATGTTTTCTTTTTCGGCGTCCTCGATTACAGCCGCGCGAAGTCCTGGCCCGAGGTCATCAAAATCCGCGGACGTCTTCCGGCGAATGCGTACGAGCGTTTCATTTCCCGGCATCTGTTCCTGGCTCCGGTCACGCTTTCGATGCTGTTGTTGATCGCGTTCGGCCCGCTGTACGGAACCCTGATCGCCGTTTTGAACTTCGCGATTTCGCCTCTCTTCGCGGTCGGTGGGGTCAATGCACTCGCCCACGCGGTGGGGTATCAAAACTACGACTCGAAAGATCAAAGCCGCAATTTGGGATTTCTCTTTTTCCTCAACTGGATCATTTCCGGTGAACTCGACCACAACAACCACCACAAATTCCCGAAATCGCCGAGCTTCGCCCATCGCTGGTTCGAATTCGACATCGGCTGGGTCTACATTCGCCTGATGCGCAGCTTCGGATTGGCCAAGGTGACGGGGAACATCCCCAATTACCATAAGCATGCCCTCGTGAGCCGCCCATCGGCGCTTTCGATTGCGAATCCTGCTGCTTTAGAGTAGTATTCGTCCACGTGGCGAATCTACACGAGACCATTCAAAATACGATTTTACTAGGCGCGCAATGGGGTGATGAAGGCAAGGGGAAGGTGGTCGACCATCTTTCCGAAAAAGCCGATTACGTCGTGCGTTTTC